>JAABUS010002331.1_pt1 | contig 36345 bp, 44 predicted proteins | sample 5560161 | NCBI WGS metagenome assembly JAABUS01 (sample SAMN10711885, study PRJNA513376) | rock metagenome | isolation source: Antarctica rocks | place: Antarctica: Victoria Land, Trio Nunatak nord | collected 2016-01-04
ATGAAATTTGATGTGAGAAGAAAAAGTATCAGAAAATAAAGCAATATGACATTCTGAACAAAGTAATAAAGAAAACTCAGAATAATATGATAGAAAAGATAAAGAAATACACTCAGCTGCGTTCTGTGTATGTGATATTAAGTTACTATTCAATAAATTAATATATAATGCTTTGTTATTGAATGTATTATTATATTTACTTACTGTGATGCAGATCTTACGCGTCGACTTTGATCAATTGCTGCATCGTTGACGAGCTCATTATGTACAGACATGTCAAATCATGTACATAAAACGTAGCATTGTAGATTCAATCTCAATTGATATATGTAGCTTTGATAATCAAACACAAGTAATATGAATGCTGTAGCAACATTGTTGAGTGCGTTGTATGTAGCTTGTCAATGATGTTCTGATGTTGAACAAGACATGAAGTTGAAAGAAAGATGAAGCAAATTTACTAAAGTAGTGTTGAACTAAGAGCTTGCGCAAAACATCAAAACTGAACATGTATATTTGATCTTTGACATTTTGATTTACAACGCAAGCAGTAAACTTAATGAATTTAATATTATTTAAATCGTAATTGCTTAAATTAAAACTTTATCATATAAAATTATTCTTTTAAAGCGTTGTTTGTTGAACTGTAGTGATTCTACGTCAATTGTGCAATGAGCGCTGCTATGTTGAACATTGAACTTTAACATTCGCAATACTTTCAATATTGACTATTATGTTAAACATTGATATTATTCAATTATTTTTAAAGATCTGAATTCAGCTGATTTGAAGCTACAAGTATGACTTAGAAAGTTTTGTCAAATAATGAATGTATAAAGTTCAGTAGTGATCGAGAAATTGCTGCTTTGCGAGAAATTCGATTGCTCAACGCATCGAAATATTTTCAATCTCGACTGCTAGATCAAACCTTGATATTTTTCGATTATTTCTGAAGCATTGAATTCAGCTCAATCAGAGCTACAATTATGATCTTCAAAGTATGTGAGATAGTCAGCGCGCAGAAATTGATTCGAACGGAAAAAGAATTACTACTAGATGAGCTGTCACTCAGCGCATTGAATCTTCTCAATCTCGATTACTAGATCAAATCTGAATATTTTTCGATTATTTTTGAAGCATTGAACTCAGCAGATTCAGAGTTACAATTATGTCTTTCAAAGTTTATTGAGTAATCTATGCACATTGATTGATTCGAACGAGAAAAGAATTACTACTAGATGAGCAATCACTCAGCGCAGTGAATCTCTTCAACCTCATTTACTAGATCAAATCTCAATGTTTTTCAATTATTTTGAAAGCATTAAATTCAGCTCATTCAGAGCTACAATTATGTCTTGAAAAGTATGTGAGATAGTTCGCGCATCGAGATTGATTCGAACGAATAATTCAATAGCAGATAGAAAATTCACTCATTCGTCTCGTCGATAGAACTGATCACTGCTGCTCGAGCTAATCACTGCTTCTAAAGCTGAAAGTCTTTGATAGAGCTGATCACTGCTTCTAGAGCTGAGCATAGATGAAAACAGATAAACTTCAAGACATCAACATTCTCAATCTTATTTACTCGATCAAATCTTGATATAAATCAATTATTTTGACAACATTGAATTCAGTTAATTCAGAGCTACAATCATGTCTTTCAAAGTATGTGAGATAGTCAGCGCGCATATGTTGATTCGAGCGAGGAAAGAATTACTACTAGGTGAGCGATCACTCAGCGCAGTGAATCTTCTCAACCTTGATTACTAGATCAAATCTGAATATTTTTCGATTATTTCTAAAGCATTGAATTCATCTGAATCAGAGCTACAATTATGTCTTTCAAAGTATGTAAGATAGTCAGCGCGTTGAAATCAATTCGAGCGAAGAAAGATAATGAACGCTGAGCGATCAAGCAGTCAAAGTCATCAATATTCTCTCACTCGTTTGCAGAGTCAAACCTGCGTCTTTTTTCATGATTTCTGAATCGTTGAAGTCGTCTCAGTCGACTCGACAATTGCTGTCAGAGAAAGTATTGCGCTCAAGCGTGTCTAGTCAACGTTCAAGCTGAGTACGAATCGAGCGAAGAGATGAGTATGAATCAACGTGTCAAGCGAATCATTGTCAAGAAGAGGTTGAGTGTGTACTCAGAGTGAGTACGATCGAGAATAAAAGATAGATAGCATATTCACTCATTTGTCTCATCGATAGAGTTGATCACTGCTGCTAAAGCTGATCACTGCTTCTAGAATTGAATGCTTTCAATAAAGCTGATCACTGCTTCTAAAGCTGAGCATAAATGAGAACAGATAGATTTCGAAGCATCAACATTCTCAATCTCGATTATTAAATCAAATCTTGATATTTTTCAATTATTTTGATGACATTGAATTCAGTTAATTCAGAGCTACAATCATGTCTTTCAAAGTATATGAGATAGTCAGCGCGCATGTGTTAATTCAAGCGAAGAAAGAAATACTACTAGATGAGCAATCAATCAGCGCAGTGAATCTTCTCAATCTCAATTACTAGATCAAATTTGAATATTTTTTGATTATTTCTAAAGCATTGAATTCAGCTCAATCAGAGCTACAATTATGTCTTTCAAAGTATGTAAAATAGTCAGCGCGCAGAAATTAATTTGAACGAGAAAAGATGCTGACAGCTGAGCGATCAAGCAGTCTCAATTCTCAATATTCTCGATCTCATTTGCTGAATTAAATCTTCATATTTTTTCGAAATTTTTGAATCGTTGAACTGATCTCGATCAACTCTACAATCTTCGTCAGCGAAAGTTCTTCATCAGAGAGCATCTAGTAAACATTCAAGACAGATGATTGATTGATCAAAAGACAGATGATCTCGCTAATTGAATGAGATTTAATGATGAGAAGCTTTCTCTGAATCATCTGCTCAGATGACTCAGAGAATCATGTTGAGAATAAGAGATAAATGAATGAAAAATTAATAATATATTGAATTCTTATCAATATTGAAGATGACTTCAGTATAGAGTCAAATGAAATGACTATAATAATGATCTCAATTGATACAACGTTGATGATGATGAATTTATGAATGCTCAAAAGATAGTTGATGATTTTCATATTCAATATTCAAACAAATCGCGCTAAAAGTACTTTTGACTATTCAGTTAATCAAAATTTAATGAGCAATCAATTGAATTAAGCAGAAAATACATTCATGCAAACATGAATCATCAAAGAAAAAAAATAATGTCATGATTTTAGTCTTGTTGAACTCAATCTTTTAATCTTGTCAGATCTATTCTCACTTTGTCATCTTGATTAATTTCTATTGAATCTAGCGTTGATTGAGAAATACATATATGTAATCAACTTCTTTTTTGTAGCTATCTTTCTTTCTTAGCATTTATCTTTTAGTTAAATGACATTCATATTGACTCACTTTATGCTAATCTCTAACACTCATTTACTCATCACTTTACTTGCTCATCTACTTTTTACTCTACTCACTCATTTACTCTTCACTTTACTCGCTCATCTACTTTTCACTCTACTCATCTAACTACTTGCTCATTTACTCATTATTCTACTCGCTCATTTACTCTTCATTCTACTCACTCATCTACTCTTCACTCTACTCATTTAACTACTCGCTCATTTACTCATCACTTTACTTGCTCATCTACTCTTCATTCTACTCATCTAGCTACTCACTCATTTACTCATCACTTTACTTGCTCATTTACTCTTCACTTTACTCATCTATTTACTCGCTCATCTACTCATCATTTTACTTTCTATTGAACTTTCTATCAAGTGCTTTATCAAACACTCTATTAAATGCATCAATCAAGTGCACAAAACACATTAAATAATGCTTTAAACAATGCTTCAAAAGATGCGTTGATTGAATGCATAACACAAGTTAAACAATGCTTCAAACAATGCTTTCTACTGAGCTTTTCACTGATCTTTCTACTGATCTTTCAATCAATCTTTCTATTGATCTTTCTACTAGTGAGCTTTCTACTGATCTTTTGATTAAATTATCTAGTAAGCTTTCTGCTGATCTTTTAATTAAGTTATTTAATGAGCTTTCTACTGATCTTTTGATTAAGTCATCTAGTGAGCTTTCTACTGATCTTTCAATCAATCTTTTTATCAATCTTTCTATCAATCTTTTTATTGACTTTTCTATTAATCTTTCTATCAATCTTTTTATCAATCTTTCTATTGATCTTTCTACTGAGCTATTTATTAAGCTATTGACTGAACTTTCTATCAAACATTCTATCAAACATTCTACATGCTTCAAAATACGCGTTAATCAAGTGCATAATACAAATCAAACAATGCTTTCTACATGACTTTCTACATGACTTTTCATCAAGCTTCAAATTACTTTGCAATCAAGAATTAAATTTGTTTTCTATTAAACTTTAAACACGACTTTATTAATCATTCTACATGACTTTCTATCTTTCTAGTTTACTTATTAACTTTCTCATTAACTTTCTCATTGACTTTCTTATTGACTTTTTCATTGACTTTCTTGACACATATATTAAATAACTATTATTTAGATAGTCAAATCAATCATTAATTATTCAACATTGCAACTATGTATCAATGTTACAAATGTCAAAATAATCATGTTTATTGAATTAAACAATAAAGATGCATACTGCGCTCATGAGAATGCTAGAAATGCTAGAAATGTTGAAAATATTGATGCTTTTATGAATATATCTCAGCTAAAAGTGACGCAAATCTGAGACATGAGATTAAATAAATATTCAAAATATTGATCATTAAAAGCACTAAAATCTGTCACTGTTACTCTTTACAAATTGCAAATGCTATGAGTTAAATAAATAACAAGAAGATGAAATCAAAGAATTGAAAACTAGACTTCAAGTTAAAGAAAATACTTCTTCTGATTTCATCTACTTTAAGCGTTCTAGATCTCAAAAAATATCTGATTCTTCGCTGTTTACTGATGAAAAGAACTTTATTTAAGAAAACTGATATGAAAAAATTCAGAATAAACTAAAGATTAACGTCAATCTCTTTTTTAATGAATGAGTCAAATTGAGCTATATACATTCTAAATTATTCAATGATGCAACTGAAATCACTTAAGTTAAATGCAAATGTAACTGTGTTAATCTTTATAAGATTGTCAACAATCTTTTGAAAAAGTTAACTCAGTTGTTCAATAATTTGAATAAGAAGATCAACTTTTGTAGAAAATACTATAACTTAATTTAAGAATTCAAGAAATTCAATGAATTTTATACTCAGTTTCAACATTTATCTTTCTATTTAAACTATCATGAAAAACAATTGATCATTGATTTGAAAAATAAAATCAATCTTCGTCTTTAATTTATTTGAGTAAATCAACTAGTTCAATCTGATTCTTTAAAAGAAATTCATTTCTATTTGATTCATTTAAATAATAATCAGCAAGTCATTTGAAAGATCAAGAACAAGCTCAAATGCATTAATAATCTTTCTAAGATTATCTTTTATAAAGCAACTGTTATCACTTAGTCAGTTAATCACTCAAAGTCTGATCAGCTAAAGTCGCGTGACGCAATTTTAACTAGCATCAAAGAAGCAGACATTTTATTTGAAAGTTGTTTTATATATCATAAATTAAATCATGATTTTAAAGAGTGTTTCAATCAATTTACTAAAATTAATGCAGTGAACAATGAATATGATTGCTTCAATTTCAATTCGAATTTCAATTCAAAAAACTAATCATCTCTTCAAAAGTCATTAAGAAAATAAAAATTATATCTTTGTACAAACTAGATGAAATTCTATTGAAAGAAAATTACTTTGAAAAGTCATTTTTAATTGATACTTATCTTATTTTTCAGAATTAATCTTTTCATCTTCATTTTTTAATAAACAGTGATTCAATCATTTACATGATTATACATTCTAATCTAGTCAATAAAGTATGCAAGAAACTAAAAATTCAATTTATATCATTGACAAAAGAAAAGTTAATAAAAGATTATGATGAAAAGATATTTAAGAAAATCATCATTCATAAAATTCTACTCAATCTCATCATTGAAAGTCATAAGAAATTGACTGTATTCATGTTGATAGTTGATATTGATCATCATAAAGTCATATTGAGTAAACTCTGAATGAATAAAAATGAAATATTACTGAATATGCAAAATGACATCATTGTTTTTTCAAATCAATTGAATACTTCTATTTCTGTTTTTTCAATTCTTCTCAATTTAAAGCACTCAAATTGATTGTGATCATCTTTGTTCTCTTTAATCACTTAGACTAAAATCTCTATGATGTTTAAATGATTCATTTCAATCACTGCTCAGAAAGAATCATTCTTGATTCAAAGTATAAATGTTACTTCATTTAAAATACTGTTGAATTGTTCAAAGAAAAACAAGATCAAAGTTTTTGCTTTATTCATGATGAACATCAATAAAGAAATCACGTATAATACTTAATGCAATTTAAATGCTTTAAATGTCTCTTTAATCAATGAAACAACTCAAAATTTAAAAGATATTAAAGAGAAGTTGTCATTGAAATATCATGAGTTTTTAAATGTTTTTGATCGAGCTCAATTGAATAAACTACTCTTTCATTGCTTCTATAATTATAAAATTGAACTCATTAGTGATTTCATACTTTCTCACTGTTAAGTTTATTAAATATTCTCTGTCAAACTTCTGAAAGTAAAGAAGTATTTAAACAAGAATCTGTTAAAAAGATTTATCACTTTTAGTTAAACTCTTTATTTCTTTTCTGTTTTATTTGCTTTTAAAGCAAATGAAAATCTTTGATTCTGCATGAATTATTGAAAGCTAAATGTCATTTTCAAAAGAAAGAAATATTTTTTATCATTGATAAATGAGATCATTGATAAAATAATGAGTTGCAAGCATCTGACTAGATTAAACATCATATCAGCATTCAACAAACTTTGAATGCATTTCAATAATGAAAATTACATCATCTTTATCATTGCTTTAAAAGCATATAAATACAAGATGCTATCATTTAAACTGATTAATGAATCGATTTTCTTTCAACAATATATGAATGATGTTTTATGAAACTTTCTGAATGACTTTTGTCAAGTCTATTTAAATGACATTCTCATTTATAACAAAATAAGAAAGAAACATAGAAATTACATCAAACTAGTATTGAATCGACTATGTGAAGCTAAATTGCAGATGAATATTTAAAAGTGCAAATTCAATGTAAAAGAGACTGTCTTTCTAGAAATCATTGTATCAGAACTAAATCTTCATATGAATTTTAGCAAAGTGACAATCATAATCAGCTGAATCACTTCAATCAATTTAAAAGAAATTCAGAGCTTCATGAAATTTGTTAATTTCTATCATCATTTCATTAAGAACTTCTTGAAGCTAGTCAAATCATTCATTCAACTAACTAGAAAAATACGTCTTTTGTTTAAAACAAGATTTGTGTTTAAGCTTTTGACAATTTAAAGAAACAAGTCAGCTTGATCTCAATACTTCGTCATTTCAACTTTAAATGACAAGCTATTCTGAAAATTGATGTTTCAAACTATGTAAAAGATGAAATATTATCTCAGTATAATGATGAGAAAGTTCTTCATTCAATGATCTTTTACAGCAAAAGTATGATTCTCGCTGAGATTAATTATCACATTTATGACAAGAAATTACTAGTCATTATTCAATGTTTCAAACATTGATGACTTAAGCTGAAATGCATTAAATCATTCATTCAGATGTTCATTGATCATTAAACTTTGAAGATTTTCATGAAAAATAAACAGTTGAGTCAATGACAAGTCAACTATCTGAACATTCTATTGAAGTTCAACTTTCAAATCATTTTTAAATCAGGTAAAATAAACACTAAAGTCAATGCTTTAATCAGAATGCTTCTAGCGAACATCTTTGAATCAACTCAGCGTCTTGAAGATTATTTTCAGACTATTCTGACTCTTGATAAAGTTAATGTTTTATTTATTGAATTGAAAGCAAATCTCTATCAATGAGTATGTATGATCAATCAAACAGATGAGCTCTGCAGCGAATATAAACAAGCTATGAACAACAACAAGCTCAAATTTCATATCATTAAACTGAAAAACTGCGAAATCATTGATGACATTCTATTTAAAAAAGATTTACTATGAGTTTCTGAGAACATGCATATGAAATTACTACAAGAAGTGCATGATTAATCTTCAATCTTTCATCTTGACAATAAATGAATCATTGATTTAGTTTCGCGTTTCTACTATTGATCAGATCATTGAGCTACTATTCGATGATACATTTGAAACTATCATGCTTATCAGCAAAGCAAAGTCTTTAGAAATAACATCAATGAACTTCATCATTCTTTTTCAATTTCACAGAAATGCTGAAAAGATATAATTATAAACTTCATCACTGAACTATCTCTGTCAAAAGACTATAACATCATTTGCATAATCATATGTCATTTCATCAAAGAACGTCATTATGTTCTTTATCATTGAAAAGATGATGACATTTCAGTCAAAGAAACAATTTGAATCATGTTATGAAATATTTATTGACTGCATGATCTACTCAGTTTTATTGTTTCAAACAGAAACTTTCAATTCATATCAACTATGTGAAAAAGTCTTTGCAAGTGACTGAGAATTACAGCTAGTTTATTCACAGTCTATCATTCTGAAATTGATGATCAATTGAAACAAGTCAATCAAGACGTTGAATGCAAACTTAGAATTTACTGCAATTACATGCAGAATGACTGAGTTAAATGAATATCTATGATGAAATTCAACAACAATTTCAATATTTTCTTAATCACTTCAATGATTCTCTTTTACTTCAATAAAGAATTTCACTCTTGAATGAGTTTTGATTCAAATATGATTGATTACAAAACAACTTATGAACAACTTGAAGTTAGAAAAGCAAATGATATTGTCATTCAAATGAAAAAGTTACTGAACTTCAATCATCAACAATTGAAAAAGATGAAGCTGACTATTGAAATTCAGATCAATAAACATAAATAAAACATTACATATGAAGTAAATGATTGAGTTTGACTATCTTTCAAAAATGTCAAGACAACAAGACTTTGCAAAGATTTGAAAGATAAATAGCTAAATCTTTATTAAATCACTGCTAAAGTAAGTATCTTCTATCATTTTCATTTATCAGTCAGCATGAAGCATCTGCATTCAATGTTCAGCTTGAAGCTACTATGATTATATTCAGAAAACTCTTTATCAGAACAACATTCAGAATCACTCAGATCAATCACTATTGAAGATGATGAACATTGAAAGATAAATAATATATTAAACTTCAGATGCTATCAAGATTGAATATAGTACAAAGTCAAATGAAAAAATCTAGATAGAAACAACAAATGATACTATGTTGATAAAGAGAAATTCAATAACTCAGAGAAAGTTTTAAATGAATTTCATAAGTTATATTCAAGCAAATCACGCTAAATATTGAAATAACTATCAACAGAAGTGAGCAAATGAACTACATTCATGCAAACATGAATTTTCGAAGAGAAGAATAATGTTATGAGCATATTGAGATCAATAAGACTGAACAAGACTGAAGCTTTAATCAATTTGCAATGCACGTTAGTGAGTACTCTGCATAATGATTAGAGCTAGTCAACGATCTAGTCGAGATCTGACTCAGATTTAACTCAGATATGACTCAACATCTTTTTTCTTTCTCAACATTCTTTTTCTTTCATCAACATCTTGCTCATTTACATCATCTTCTTTCTGTGTCACAAACACATTTCTTTCAAGTCTAGCACAGTCTCTGAACATTACATAAATAGAAGCTTTTGTATCAATCTTCTTCTGTATAAGTTCTTAATATTCAGTTATAACTATCTTTAAAGATCAAGCACTATCAATTCTGATCTTCATCAATTATATCATCTAGACACGATTCTGACATGATGTTAATCAGTTGATCAGAGATTGAATGAACAATTATATTACATGAGCTGAAGTTGACGTGCAATAGAACGAATGAAAGAAGAAAGAAAATCAATGACATAGAATTGAGAAATCTTTGTATGATCAAATAAAATCTCGACGAAAGATGATAGAGTAGAAGTTGAAGATCTTTGATATACTTTTGACGCAGTTTTTCGAAGAAAGTTGAGTCAATGCTTTGAGATGTCTTTCATGATGCAACAAAGAATCTATCACGACATTGTCAGCAATGTTCAGACGTCAAGCAGTAGACAACATATCGCGCAAGATTCATCATGAGATCTGCTTGCAAGACAAGATTGTCTTCGAAATCTTCGACATGATTATTCATAAAATGATACTCAAGATAGCTGATGCCTGAAATTCTTTCTAGAGAATATACTGAGACTGTCTCTTGACTTGTATCTTCAAGCTGTTCATGATATGTAGTGATTGAAGCTAAATCATCATGAATTTTGCTCGCAAGAGTCGTAGTTTCAAGACTCAGTGACTGTATGCGAAACTGAACAATAAACTTGAATCGTATGTCATCATAAACTGTGTAGCTGCAACTTTCTTGAATTGAAACTGATTTTATGCTGTCTTTGATCAAAGATGCAGCTTTCTCGTTGCAAGTCTCATGTGTGACAGAAGTTCTCTTGAAGAATTCAACAATGAAGCTGTCAAGAAAGTACTGAACATAAGTCAACATTACTAACGAATTTGAAAATGTCAACTTTGAAAGAAAAGACGAAAATGAAGCGCGTCTCTGTCGTAGTCTTGAAAATCGTTTTCAACAGGTTTGCTGCTAGACATTTCTAGGCAAAGCTCATGCTTGAGAGTATGTACTTGTCACGTCGACGCTACTTTTCATTCAGTCTTATGCGATTTTCTAAAGTGCATGCGATTGCTGTGTTTTTAATGAATGATCAAGAACGACTTCTTTCATCTTTATCAATGAATGTTTTTGATTCGCTTTTCGCGATCATCAACAATCGAAGTTCTAATCTTTGATTCGCTATTTATTTATTGAACTTTAAACACATCTAAATAAATCAAGTCTGAGTCATGAAAAATTTTCTCATCATAGAACTGTTCGAGCCTGTTGAACATGAAATTCTTCAAGCGTTGACATTCAAGCGAGCATTTGATACTGCTTTGACCAACTTCTTCTTATGCTTCTTCTTCTTTAATACTGCTTGAATTCAAACGTGAGATGTTGAAAAAAGTGCGTTGTCTTGATGAATGATCACGATTTCACCCTCTGAGATTATTTAAAGAATGTTTGAAAAGAGACAAAGTGATGAGATACTCATTGTATCAATCTTTTCAACTAATGACATGAATGTTCTTTCAAAATCTCGAATGTTTTTCGCTTGTCAGTTCTCTTTGTCGCTAGAATTGAAGCGCTTTTCAACAAGATACTTGATCTCGTTCTTTCGTGCGATTTTTCAAAGCATGATTGTCTCGTTGATAATTTTGACCAAATTCTTTTCAAATTTCATTGACTCAAATGCAATAGTCAACGATTGAAGAATCTTGAGAATTTCGTGCAACGTGAATTCTGCTCAACTCGATTCTACATTAAGATCATCAATGTCACGTAAGATCAGAACTCTTCACACGCTCTCACTTCACTCGCTTGACTGAAAGAGCGACTTAAACACTTCTTTCAAAAATGAATTTATCACATCGTTGTTCAATAGACTGTCTTATGAAAAGAATGATCATCATATGAAATCACATAGACAAACAAAAATGACATGTTGAACGTCTCTCAGTCTGAGAAACTCTGAAATTTCGATCTGTCAGATAGACATCGAGTCAAAGATAGAATTCAATTTGCTTAACTTCTGATGAACAGCTTTCGAATTCTGTGTTCATTTTACATCGATAAGCTAGAATGAATCAAATCAGAAATCACGCGAATATTAACTTATCATCATGACTCGTTCTGAAAGCTTTTGAAAGTATTTCAACGATGCGACTTTGATGACATCAGATATACGCTGAAACTTTTTCGTGCTGAAAAAGCATCAGCAAATGACTATTGTCGCTTTATGAAATTGAACAAAATCAACTAATATTTGATCGATTGCTCTTCGACAGAAAACTCGAACTTTACTTGCTTGAGCTTCGCAGTCAGCTTCTTATTGTTCTTCTCTAGACTCTTTTTCACTCAAGCATGATGTATCTTCTTTGCTTTTATTTTATTTTCGACTTTTGACAAACGTTGCTTCAGCTCTTCATTCGTTGTCGACAGCTTTTTATTTTGTTTCTTCAACTTTTTGACTTTCTTCTTGCTTTCAGCTTCGATTTCTGCTTTCTTCGCTCTCATGAACTTCTGAATTTTAGCTTTCTCATTCTGTAGTTTTCATTTGTACTCTTTCTCTCTACCTGCCTCTGCTTTGACATGTCGAGTCTTCAGCTTCATTCTCATCGTCTGACATGTCTCTCTTTCCCGTTCATCAGCTTCTTGACCAGCTTTGAGTTCTTCATTTTCACGACGAAGATTGTTTATCTTCTCGCTCTTGACATGAGTCAGTGTCTTCACGATCTCATTCAATCTTTGAATTTTATTCTCCCTGCTCATCTTCGTCCCATAAGTTCCTTCAACCACATTGATGTCATAGATGAAAGAGAATTCGAAGTACTGCGCGATGTCTGCGTGACGTTGTAGAGTCTCATTGAAGAAAGCTAGTACAGCAGCTGAATTTCGAGAATCTTCGATATTGCTGTGGCTGAGGTCAAGACTGTTGAGAGACCTGAGTTCCTGATTCTTCGCTTCATTTGATGTTATGTCTTTGCGCTTAGTCGACCCGCCACGAACATCGTACGTACGTTTGGGCATCGTATTCCGACCCTGGAAAGTTCTCGACTCCTTCAGCTACTTTCAATTCAGAGATCGAAGCTTCATCAGAATCGGTCGTATCGAAAGATTTCGCTTACTTCTGCCTGACCTTGAGCATCGCCGAAAGAAGAGTTCGTACGGATGAAGAGACGACGAAGAAGATCGTTAAAGGCAGAGTGAGTCTTCGAGATAGTGCGTCTTCTCTCGGTCAAAAGTTTACGATCGAGAATCCGTGAACGCATAAAGCCTCTTACCAAAGCCTGGGATAGATGATCAGAGGTATTCGGGTGGACAAAGGCTCAACATAGAGGACGCGAATGTCCCGTCCCGCGAATTTGAATTTTCGGGGGAAACGATACACAACGTCAGATCGAGACAAAGGTTGCATTGAGGTGTGGATGAAGGTTCAATTGCGTTGGCCAACGTGGTACACTGATGAACATGGTGCCCAAGATGCTTGGCGTGAAGCTCGCTCTCCCAATAGGACAGAGTCAACTGCATGCCCATGCACAACATGCTGACAAAAGTTGAAGTCTTACGAGGCGACTGCTGCGTGACGTACTCGAACTGATGAACGTGAGGTGATTGCGTAGAGCTTGTTACTGCGAGGTAGAAATCCGAGGAACTGATGCATTCCCTCTGAACTGATTTCACAAGAACACTGCAGCCATATATTGTAGGCGTAGAATTGAAGCAGCATTGGTGATAATCAAAGAAGAGGTATGAGGTATAGAGTAATAGGCGCGGTCTGAAGGTCGTCAAGAATGAATACATGGTTGATGAATTTAGCAGAAAGCGTAAGAACGGCTAGGATGAATCACTACGTCGGCAAGACCTCACCGCTGCAACCGCAGGCCGTGTCGAATGCCTACCGAGCGACCGTGGGAAATTCAGTGAAGCATGGGATCCACACCGATAGTGAGAGACCAGAAACATCTTCTTTGAGGAACCAGAAACGAAGTAGGGTGGCGAACGTCAAAGCGTGTTCTTGAGGGGCACCAAAAACGTAACGTTCCTCCCTGAGTGAAGAGAAACCCACGGTGCCGAGACAAATTCATTGTTTATGAGACTCAAATTTCTTCGTCGCGAGCATATATAGTTATCGTCAGTGTGCCGTTGTTCTTCAGTCGCTTCTTCACATGAATTCGGTTTGCAGTGAGAAAATATCGTGGTTGTGGTCATGCTGTCGATCGTCCCGTCGACGACGTCGAAAGCCGCTTCGACTGTTCCCCCCTGCTCTATCATGACTATCGGCCTGTCTCTTCGTTTCGAGACCACGACACAAAGATGCTATCAGAAAAGAATATAAGTTCAAGTTTTGAAGACACAGAGCATAAGAAAACCTGCGTGCCGAGTTTATCCGGACAAAGAGGAGGCACCAAAAACGTCAAGCGAATATATCGCGCTTTATTTACAATAACGCTATTCGTATTATATTGTATATCATACCGTACTCAGATGAATTGTGGCGTTCTTCTGAAAACTTCCATTAGCAGTCACGTGTCTGATTTTTGCTCTCTCTCTCTCTCTCAATTAGCTATAGAAACTATTGGTATATGAGGGTCAGAGCGAATATGTGCATGTAGATATATTGACTATCTAGTAGGTAGAGCATATGGTAGAGCATACAGATGAAGAAAGAAGTGAGAGGACGGATAAATACCCCTAGCGCCAAGCCGCTTCGGCCGGAGCGGAAATAACTAACCGCCGAGGTATACGTATGAGCATACGTATGTTCATACGTATGTGCATACGTACCCCGTTTCCAACAGAAACAAAGTCTCTCTGATCACCTGCGAAGACTGCTCTCTGCACATTAAAGACCCAAGGATTCCATCGATAACAACCCATCATGACCTATCTTCTACCTATCTTCAAGACAGTCAGCGTAATATTTGCGATATCTGCTGTGGCTACCGGCGTACAAGCCATTGTAGATCCTATCGGTTTCTCAAGGGTTTTTGGGTTGGCTCTAAGTTCAACATTAACGGATTCTGTGGGATCTCTTATCGACAATGAAGACGCAGTTACGTTTAGGACGACAGCAATCTTGCACTATCATCGCAGCTTGACGATGTCGTACGTCTCGCTCATGGGAGTCCGCCAGCTCGCGACGGGGATTATCCTCCTGACCTTCGCATATCAAAACAAATGGACAGAGATGGCTACCATCCTAGCCATCATCGGCATAGTCGTCGCTGGCACAGATGGAATATACCTCTCACGCGCCGGTGCTAGGCAACTTGGACGATTTCATGCTATCCCCGGTGCACTTATTGCTGCTCTCGCTTGTGGAGTCATCTGCTCCAATGCTTGACCTGGGACTCCATGTAACAGGTTAAACCCGGGATGTTGACTTGGTTATGAGATCTCGGAACTCTGACTAACGTTGAGCAAAGGATCAGGAATGCAGAAAGGAGTAGGAGTCAGGAATTCGGAGACTTGAACTCTTACTAGCGTTGGGTAAAGGTTCGGGAAGGCGGAAGGAGAATCTGAGAGTGGGAGGCTGGAGCGACCAGTGATGTACATATAGGAAGAGGGAAGCATGCCTTCTCTCCTCAGTCTTTCCTCCTTAAATTACACCACGTTCTTACGAAACCAAGTCCCTTGAACCTCTGACACTTCGTGTAGGAGAAATGATTAATCTGCTTTGGTTAGCTTGGCTCGTTCGTCAAAGGTACCGAATCGCTTTGCAGCCTTACCTACCTCTAAATAGAGCCGCGTACTTGAATAAAGGGTTTGCTGTAAGGCACTTGATAGAACTTAAGATAGAATCATTGAGCGACGTTGCTATTCCGTTCTATTGTGTGGACAAGAAATTATGTTCGGAGAAAGAGAAGAATAAAAGGTTGCACTTGCTGGCTGACAGATATGTCTGTCGGGACAGCCTTACAGGGCTGAATTCTGGGATCGCCAGGCAGATTTGATTGGCCACTTCAACCAGTTCAGTGTGTGTAAGCAGAAGTACCGTCACGTATCAGGGGGTGAAATGGTTGATTGCCCATCAGCCCTATATGGTACCCCTCATAAATGCTACCATTTATTCTACCATCAATCACCACTTCATCATTATGAGTCCTATACATACTTTAAGGCGTTCGAAACGTCTACGGAGTGCGCGGCATAAGTTTGCCCGTCAAAATCGCGGGCTCGAAGCTTCAACGGTCAAGAAAAGCCGGGTTTTCTATACATTTGATACACGGGGGGAAAACCCAAAACTACAAATATGTAAAGAGCTGGAAGTCCCTAAACGTACTGCTAGCTATTGGTTAAAACAGAGAGCGCTTCTAGGAAGTCCGGCTATACGAAGGACGCGTCCTCGAAGCCAGGTTATAGGAGGCAAATCAGCTATAGCACACGTCGATTATTCGATTCTACTCTTACCATTAAATCCAGTCAGCAGAGGCTCTTACATCACTGTATAATCTGATCAAACAGGATGCTTATACGCTTAATGAGACGAGTATACATCGCCTACAGAGGCATATACAGAGGCTTGCCAATGCCGCTCAAATATCCTTTGCCGAACGTGCTCTCCTCCATAATCAAAATCAATTCTTGACCAGAATGAATAACGAAGCCAAAGTTCGCCGATCGACCAAGTCAGTAATACTAGGGAAGGCGAAGGTGATGAGCTATGAGGATATCGAGGAGGCACGAGCAAAGCGTGCTGCGAAAGAGGTCATAAAGGGTAAGGGAAATCGTGGTCGGAAGCGGAAGAGTGCTGCGTTGGAGGCAGGTAAGTCAGAGCCAGAGCTAGAGCCAGAAGTGGCGCGGATGGTCGAAGCGTCAGAGCCATGGAGAGCACCAGTGGCGCAGATGTACTAAAGCGCAGGTTGCGAAGGATTAGATTACTACAAGAGGAAAAGAACATCATTGCTCTGTTCTTCAGTTCGAATAGCTTTCTTGAGGCAGGCTCGCGCAGGCCTCGCGACCAGTTACTATAAATTAGAGTTAGTCTTCGTCGTATTCTCGACGCAATGAAAGGGAAGTAGCAATGATTTACCTCCTGCCATTTATCAGCGAGTAGTCTTTCGCGCGCATCAAAGCATTCCCGCTTTCGAGCGTCGCTGACAGCTTTTTGTAACAGGTCAACAGACGACAGTATAAAGTTGCAATTACACGACATGGCTGCTATGCCGACATTCTATTCGTCACACGTATCATTGAAATATCGACTCACCGTTTCCGACTATCATTACTTCTGAATACTTCTGAAAAATCGAATTAATAGTAGTGTGAAGACTTTGACACTATGAGCTTATGTTCTCTGCGATCGATCTCTCAATAACGACGAAAGCCTGCAGCAGCACAAATGAGACTTACTCGCGCATACCTTCGACTGAACGACTTGCGACCGTTACTACGGCAGCGAGACGGCTCTACAGCAGCATCTATGCGACTCTTCGGTTCATGCTCTGTCCTTGCGCTGTTGTCCCGTAGAATGATAGCAACGCTCGTTATTAGCGATAATCTTCCAGCCGCGGCTTATTACAGCTAGGCATATGTACCAAGTGCCCGCGCCTTCTTCTCACAAATACCATATAAGTTCCTTCAGCGATGTATACCGCAATGACGCTGATGATAGCAGGTCACTGAAACTGATTTGCCTTCGAAAAGATGATCGTTGTTATGTACGAAAGAAGCACAAAAATGTTCTGGAAAGATGCCTTCACGATGGAAAAAGCGTCCCGACTCTGCTCATTCACCTTCCCTTGTATAATGCTTTGAGCGCAAAGATCAAAACTTCACAGACCTACACGGCTCAATATGACGGCGTCGACGAGCTCGCTCGCTGCGAAGAAGTTATTCCCAGTGAGGCTTTCACCACTGGCAAAGAACCAGGACAGTTTCCCGGCAAGTCATATCATCTGCCATGTCAAAAACCAGATATCGCCTCGCACAGCGTCGATGTGTTGTTGTGCTTTGAGAGCGATCTATGTTGCGAAGAGTTCGAAAATGGTGCTAACCGCGCGAGCGGCACCCACAGCAAAGAACGTATAGCCAATGACGAGGAGAAAGATGATCATTTGGCCGAAGAAGAAGAGAAACGTAAAGTAGAGCAGAGACAAGAAGATTGAAGGGAGAAATGCTGAGTGTTGAAAGTAGTAAGGTATCGAGTTGAGCGGAAGAAGGTTGAAGGCGACTGATTGTACGAAGTCGATAATCTCGCGCAGTGAAAGTCGATTGATTTCATTTGCCGGTAGTAGTCGCTTTGAATCATGAAAGTCATATAACATTACATCGTTTTTGAGACATAAGTTTCATAGACTATCGCAGACATTCTAGAACTGAGTCTTGAGATCACTCGCTACTACACTCGATTGCAGTCATCATTTCTCGCTTGACTTTGAGAAAGTCGAGCATGCTTACTATGACTTTCGTTTCGTTCATATAGTGAACATTCTTCGACACAATGATTGAATCATGTAGTTTCTTTTCAATCATCTCAAATCAATGTGTAATCTTATCATAGATACGCTCTGATATTCGCTCGCTGTCAGTCACGATCTTGCATGATGCAGTTTGACCTAACATCAGTCACAGTCTTGAACAGTCACAAGCTTAATAATTGATTACATAGGTGAAATTAAATCGTAATTATTATGAAATGTACGAGATCGTTTTGCACTAACCAAGAATCGTTGATCGCTTTGACTAAGAGATATTGATCAGCGTGACGACCTTGCATAAATTCGCGTGTCACGACAGTCATACGACTAATGATGATTTTCATGCCTGATAGTAAGTCTTGAAGCTCGAATACAACTCTTTTCTAAGCATCAGAAGTGATAAAAGCTTGATGATGAAGCTATGATGAATGATCTCTGTTGTGTCATAAATGAAGACTGTTTGCAACTTAGATGTTACGACTTTAGCTACACATCTACGTTGATAGCTATGTTGATGACTATCGTCGATCGTTCGTCGCTAGACTATAGAGTTATTTCAAGATCAACTCTATTCAGAATTAGCTTATATTTCTCTGAGTCATATAGATAGTCGACTCTGTTCTTCTAGATACTTTTCTTTCTTAGCATTTATATACTCGTTACATTACATTCATATGACTCGCTCTATGCTGATCTCTAACATTATATACATGCTTCTTCATGCAGACAAAGTCAAATATACTGCAACTAACTCTTCAGTGTTTCTGTCAATCTTTCAACTCACTATTGACATTTGATCTAGTCGACTTGCAGCATTCAGAAACACTCATCTCATCAAGCGCTTTGTTCAATTCATACGTCTATCAACCTTGTTCTAGATGACTCGAGATTATCAGCAGCACTCACTTTACTTCTTTTTCTCATGCGCTGATCAGCGAGATGAAATAAACGATTGAAATCATTCGACTAGGTCAAAGATCAGCGAATACATCATTCATTCAAATTCGCAAGAAATTCTTAAAGTTTGATGAGCATTCAAACGAGATCAGTCATAGAACTGCGTGAAGTCTTTATCTCAAAGAGCAATCAAAGAGATCAGTCTAAAACTGCGTAAAGTCTCTATCTGAAGAAGCAAATCTCAGTGAGTCTGCTTTAACAACATTCTCAATACGATGATCTATTCACTCTCATTACTTTATTCATCAGTGAATTGATTCTTCTACTCGTTCACATGCAACTAGTGAGTCTGCTACAAAGACACTTTTCGTCAACATGATGATTTATCAGCTCACATCGTTCTACTCTTCAGTGAATCGATTTATCTATCAGTTCATGTGCAACTAGTGAGTCTGCTTCAATGACAAATCTTTCGTCAATGCAATGATTTACATACTCACATCGTTCTATCTATCAGTGAATCTTTCTACATCTCGATTCATGTGCAATTAGTTAGTCTGCTTCAACGACATCTTTATCTTGCATAGTGAGTCTGCTACAATAGATCTTTCCATTCTACATCAGACTAAGAAAATACATTCATGCAAACATGAATCATTGAAGAAGAGAGAGTAATGTTACGATTCTAGCTACGCATCTACGTTGATAGCTATGTTGATGACTATCATTGATCGCTCATCACTAGACTATAAAATTGTTTCAAGATTAACTTTATTCAGAGTTAGCTTATGTTTTTCTGAATCATATAAATAGTCGACTCTGCTCTTCTAAATACTTTTCTTTCTTAGCATTTATATACTCGTTACATTACACTCATATGACTCGCTCTATGCTGATTTCTAACATTAGAAATGAGAATAATGATATGAACGTAATTTTCTAGTGAGAAGAATTCAGAATGTTCAAGAATGATCACGAAACACAACTTATGCAAAAATATGACAGATGTTAATGTGTGCACAGAAACTGATATACATAATGTCAAAGTACTCATCATTTTTCTCGACACAGTGAGTTTCTCGCTATCTAGAAAGAAACGTTAGCTTAAGAAAATCAGCAGTAAAGCTGAAGAAAACGAGATTTGCAACACAAACTACGTCATTAAAATGAATTATGTGAAACTATTAACAGAATTTCATTACAACAATGTCATACTAATCTAGATTATATCAATGAAATTGCAAAAACTTAAATACAATTGATTGAGAGTTTGAAAACAAAGCAATGAAACTTTATTGATGAATAAAATTGTTGAAATCATGTCTAGAAACTAATCAGAGTGCGTGCGTGACTAGAATGTTTGATCTATAGAGATAGTTATAACTAAGACTTTAAGAATACAGAAGAAAGAAGGTACAAAAGACAAGAAGAACATGCTCTATATAGTAGTTACTCAGGTCGACGTTAGTCTCAAAGAAGACGTGTTGAAACACAAGAAAGATGTTGATTTAAAAGATGTTTGCAACACAAAGAAATGTGTTTGTCATAGAAATCTGTTGATCACTCGTAACACAAAGAAGTGTGTTTGTCTAGAAGACAATAGAAGCTGATTAGAAGATGCTAGAAAAGAAAAAAGATGCTGAGTCATATCTGAGTCAAGTCTAAGTCAGATCTAGATCAGATCTCGACTAGATCATTGACTAGCTCTAATCAATTCTGACACATTCATAACATTATTCTTCTCTTCGAAAATTCATGTTTGCATGAATAGAACAAATGAAACGCAAAAATTTTTCACTGTTTTTCAATTTAGTGTGACTTGTCTGAATAAAGCTTATGAAATTCAACTAGAACTTCTTTCAAGCTCTTGAATTCTTCTTTGTCGACATAGTATCATTCATCATCTCGATCTAGTCTTGTTCATTTGACTTTGTATTATATTCGATCTCGATAACGTTTAGAGTTCAAAATGTCATCTATCTTTCAATGCTCATCATCTTCAATAGTGAGAGATCTAGATGATTCTGAATGCTGTTCTGATAAAAGATTATCAAGACAAGAACGTAATAGCTTTGAACTGAACATTGAATGCAGCTGCTTCATGCTTATCAATAAATGAAGATGATAGAAGATTTCAACTTTGACAGTGATTTGATAAAATTCTAGCTGTTTATCTTTCAAATTCTTACATGATCTAGTTGTCTTTATGTTTCTAGAGAATAATCAAACTCAGTCGTTTACTTCATAGATGATGTCTCATCTATGTTTATTGATTTGAGCTTCGATGATTTGCTTCGTCTTTTTCAATTGCTGATGATCAAAGATAAGAAGCTCTTTCATTTGAATGATAATATCATCGACTTTTCTAGCTTCAAGATCTTCGCAAGTTGTCTCGTAGTCAGTTGTATCTGAATTGAAACTCATTCAAGAGTGAAACTCTTTATTGAAGTAGAATGAAGTTATTGAGATAATCAAGAAGATATTAAAATTTTCGCTGAATTTCATCATTGAAAGTTATTTTGCTCAGTCATTCTGCATGTAGTTATAGTAGATTCTTAATTCACGTTCAACATCTTGATTAACTTGTTTCAATTGATCATTGATCTCAAAATGATAGACTGTTGATAGACTAGTCATGATTCTTAGTCGCTTGCAAAGACTTTGTCACATGATTGATACAAATTGAGAGTCTCTGTTTGAAACAATAGAACTAGGTAGATCATGAAGTCAATAGACGTTTCATAGCATGATTCAAATTATTTCTTCAACTGAGATGTCATCGTCTTTTCAATGACAGAAGACATAGTGACGTTTCTTGATGAGATGACATATGATTGTGCAAATGACGTTATAATCTTTCGATAGAAGTAGCTCAGTGATGAAGTTCATAGCTATATCTTTTCAGCGTTTCTATGAAATCAAAAGAGAATGAAGAAGTTTATTGATGCTATTTCTAGATGTCTTGCTTCGTTGACAGACATGACAGTTTCAAATGTAACGTCTAATCGTTGCTTGATGATCTGATCAATAGTAGAAACGTTGAACTAGATTGATAGTTCTTTGATTGTCAGAGTGAGAGATGAAAGACTGATCATGAATTTTCTTTAGAAATTTTGTATGCATTTTCTCAGAAATTCACAGTAAATCTTTTCTGAACAGAACATCGTCAACAATCTTGCAGTGCTTCAATTTAATGCTATGTAGCTTGAGCTTGTTTTCTCTTATAGCTTGTCTATACTCATTGCAAAGCTCATTCATCTTGTTGACATCTTTTACTTGCTGATAGAGATTAACTTCAGATTCAATAGTTAGAATATTTATTCTATTGAATGTCAAAATGATCTGATAGTAATCTTCAGTACGCTGAGTTGATTCAGAGACGTTGATCAGAGACATTCTGATTAAAGCATCGACTTTAATGTTTATTTTATCTGATCGAAATATAATCTGAAAGTTGAACTCAAATAGAATGTCTAGATAATTGACTTGACGTTGAATCAACTGTTTATTTTTCATGAAGATCTTCAGAGTCTGATGATCAATGAATATCTGAATGAGTAGTTCAGTGCATTCAAGCTCAAGTCTTTAATGTTTGAAACATTGAATAATGACTAGCAATTTCTTGTCATAGATATGATAATTGCATTCAGCGAAGATCATGCTCTTGCTGTAGAAAGCTACTGAGTGAAGAACTTTCTCATCATTGTACTGTGATAGAATTTCATCTTTGACGTAGTCAGATGCATCAATTTCTAGAATAGCTTGTCATTTGAAATCGAAATGTCGTAGTATTGAGATCAAGCTGACTTGTTTCTTTAGATCATCGAAAGCTTGAACACAGACTTCATTTCATACAAAAGACGTGTTCTTTCTAGTTAACTGAGTGAATGATTTGACTAGCTTCGAGAAGTCTTTAATGAAACAACGATAGAAGTTAATGAATCTTACGAAGCTCTGAACTTCTTTTAGATTGATCAACGTAGCTCAGTTGACTATGACTTTCACTTTGATAAAATTCATGCAAAGACTCTGTTTTGAAACTATGACTTCTAAGAAGACAGTTTCTTCTACGTTGAATTCACACTTTTGAATATCTACTTGTAAATCAGCTTCTCGTAGATGATTTAATATCATTTTGACATGTTGTTAATGTTCTCGTTGAGTTTTGCTGTAGATCAGAATGTCGTTCAGATAGACTTGACAAAAGTCATTTAGAAAGTCTCAAAGAATGTCATTCATATACTGCTGAAATGAGGCAGAATCATTGATAAGTTTGAAAGATAGCATCTTTGATTTATATGCTTCTAACGCGATAATAAAGATAGTGTAGTTCTCACTATCAGAGTGCATTTATAGTTTGTTGAATGTCAAAATGATATTCAATTGAGTCAGATGTTTACAATCAACTATTTTGTCAATTACTTCATCTATGAGCGATAGAGAATAGCAATTTCTTTTGATAATAGCATTGAGCTTTCGATAGTCAACGCAGAATCGTAGATCTTCATTTGCTTTCAAGATGAACAGAACGAGTGAGAAATACGAAGCTTTGCTAGAAATTATAAATTCTTTGAAAAGATTCTCATTCAGATATTTCTTTACTTTCTGAAGCTTGTAAAGAGACATTTGATATGCTCAACAGCGAGATGACGTTGTGTCATTAGTAAGCTTTATCTTATGATCATATGAATGATGAGACGATAGCTTGTTTGCTTGAGCTCGATCAAAGACATCTAGAAAATTCTGATATTTCAATGATAGCTTGACTTTAATATCTTCTAGATTCTGAGTCATTTCATCAACTGAAAAGACGTTTATGACATCTAGTTTGCATTGAGTATTGTAGACGATTTTTCTATCGATGTCTTCGATGAACATAGCAAAAATCTCTGTTTGATTCTTCTTTTTTTGTTTTACTAGTGCTTGAAAAGAGACGACGTCTATGTTTTGAATCAAGAATGACTCTTTCTGAAAGAATGAAACTGAGTGCTTAAGCATCTTAAAGATCTTGCTGTGAGCTGCTGAAGAGATCAAAGTTGATCGCGATCAACTTGAATGCTTTGTATTTAACGAGATCAAAAAATCGAAATAGAAGTATTTAATTGATCAGAGAATATGATAGTATCATGTTTCATGTTCAATAATATTTCATTTTTGTTCATTCAAAGTTTGCTCAATATAGCTTCATGATGCTCGATATCAGCTATCAGCATTGACACAGTCAATTTCTTATGACTTTCGATCGTGAGATTGAGTAGAATCTTATGAGTAATAGTCTTTCTAACTAGCTTTTCATCATAGTTTCGTATTAACTTCTATTTTGCTAGTGATATAGATTGTATTTCGAGTTTCTGACATACTTTATTAACTAGCTTGTCATGTATTAGCATGTAGATGACGAAATCACTATCTATCAAAGAGCGAAGACTGAAAGAATTGCTTTGAAAGATAAGAGAAGTATTGATCAGAAATGACTTCTCAAAATAGTTTTCTTTCAATAGAACTTCGATTTGACTGCACAAAGATATGATCTCTATTTCTTCAATGACTTTAAAAGAGATAGCTAGTTTTTTGAATCAGCATTGAACTCAGAGTTCAATGTAAATTAATCAAACTCGTCATCTTCTAATGCATTGACTCTCGATTGATCAGAACACTCTCTAGAAGTATGATCTGATTTGTAACAGATGAAACAGATTTCAGCTTGTAGATCAATGTCTTTGACGTTAGTTAAAATCACGTCGTGCGACTTTGAATGATCAACGAGTGTAATGACTTCGATCTTTCTATAGAGATTCAATGAATCTCATTTCTCAGCAAAGATGACTTGCTTTCTGACTTTGATCAAGAATTTCTTTTCTTTGATGTCATTCATGACTTGATGCTCATTGTTCAAATGAATCAGATAACTATGAATTTCATTGAAAGATTTTGACTGAATTAGCTGACTACTTCAAGCTGCACGAAGATGATAAACTATCTTGTCTTGTAGATCAACAATTAATTGCTTTTCGTGATATTTTAGATAGAAGAACAGACGTTGAAATATTGAATAAAAGTTGCTGAATTTGCTCTTTTCTTGAATGAGATTAGCATATTCTCTTTGAAAGTTTGTCTCTTTGTCAGAATCATTGTAAAGCTGAGCAAGTTCATCTAGTAAATCATTGATTGTTGAATAAGAATTCAATGAATCTCGCTGACGTCTGACTAGAATGACTTTGACTGCATTTTCGCTGATTCAAGAATGAATGTAGACTAGTATAGCTTTGTCATTGTCGAAATGATTGACGTTGATTTCTAGCTTGTCGCGAATCTTTTCTTGTCAATCATCTCAGATAGATTCTTTTTCATCAGTAAACAGAGATGAATCTGAAAGCTTTTGAAATCACTTGAATGAATTGAACATGATGAAAGAAGTAGAAGTATCTTCTTTAGTCAATCGCAGTCAATGTTGTAGTTTCATCAGCTGATCTTGAAGCTTTTTAAGATTTAGATTCGATCATTTCTTTGCTTGATCAATTTTCTTGAAACGAGTCTTTTATATCTGTTCGCGAAATATTCTATCAAATAGCTCACAAGCTTTTACATCTAGATCTCATTGAGTTTGAAGATTGTTTAGATCTTCTAGAAAAACTTCTGAGTCTTGTTCAACTCAATGTTGTAGCTGCTCTACATTTTTGATATTTTAGAGAGTAGAGACTTTCAGAGATTTGTTGAGTGTTTGAGAATGAGACATGAATTGACAATCTTTTTGTACGAAGTCAGTTTCAAGAAATTTTGATAAATGAGAAGATAACTCAAGATAGATGACTGAATCGAAGCTTTGATTACTCTTGAAGAAATTGAATTGAGTATTCACAGATGATTGAATCATGATGAAGATTTTGATGATCAAGCGAATGATGATGCTTGATAGTAGATAGTGAGATTGTTTGTTAAAGTGTTTAGTCTTCAAAGAAGAGTGTTGCTGATTTGAGAGGTTTTTTTGTGATTCTCAAGCAATCAATGAAGATTCTTTATCATTGATTCTATTAATCAATTTGAACTGATGCTACTGACTGAGCGATAGATTCTCTAACAATCATACGATTGTATGTTCTCATTGATTCTATTAATTTCTTGATGTTGTTCTGTCTTTTGATGTCGTCGATCATCAGATACACAAATTTCTTTATACTCGTTTCGTTGTCAGTCGAGTGAATTTGAATGAGTATAGAAATCAGTATCATGTGATTAACGAATTCTTAAAGTAATGTTGAGATCATGTCTAGAAACTAATCAGAGTGCGTGCGTGACTAGAATGTTTGATCTATAAAGATAGTTATAACTAAGACTTTAAGAATACAGAAGAAAGAAGATACAAAAGACAAGAAGAACACGCTCTATATAGTAGTTACTCAGATTGACGCTAATAGAAATCTGTTGATCACTCGTAATACAAAGAAGTGTGTTTGTCTAGAAGACAATAGAAGCTGATTAGAAGATGCTAGAAAAGAAAAAAGATGCTGAGTCATATCTGAGTCAAGTCTGAGTCAGATCTAGATCAGATCTCAACTAGATCATTGACTAGTTCTAATCAATTCTGACACATTTGTAACAGAAATAGAAATTACAACTTCAGAAGAAATCAGCGAAAATGACAGATAGATGTACAATGTGAAAATATGTCTGCTTTACTAACGCTGTAGATATATGAAAGAGTATTGAAAACTCTACTTGTTGTGAAGATGAAAATCAAGTTTGTTGAATATATCAATGCATATGAACGATGTCGACGTCTTTGTGACATTTGTAATCTCATTCGTAGTGAAGATGTTTAATGAAGAGAAACGTTTTGAGCTGATCAAAGAAGATTGTGATGTCTCAGTGTTACGTTGATCACACAGCTTCGTTGTCTCATTCACAAACTTAAATGTGAATTGAGATCATGTGTTAAGCTTCACGTCTGCGTCATAATTCTTGATCTGTTTAAATTGCTTCTTTCAAGTCAACATTGTTTTCACTTTGCTGTTGAATCTACATCTTTTGATCTTTTTAATGAACTTGATGCAATGAACATTCTGAAGATGAAAGCTTCATCTTCAATATGAATGAGAAGACGTTGATGCATTTTCATCTTGAATATATGCATTTGATTGCTTTGCAGTCATCAAGCATCTCAATATGTTCATCAATATGTGTCTTTCATTTTTCTTAATTGAGAAATTGCTGCATTCATGTGAAAGCTAAGAGTGTTGTATTTCTCAGGCAGAAGAAACAGTATTCAGAGCAGATGAAAATTTCGTCGTAGACAAAAGAATTGCATTGAATGAAAAGTGCTTTCAATCTTCTTATATGAATCTTACAATGATCATTTCATGCATTCTTGTTGACAATTCACTCATTGCAGTTGAAGCACAGCTCGACAAAGTTGTAGCTGATTACAAGCTTCTTTTTGTAGCAGTTGTATATGTATCTTCATCTCTTGATGATTGATTTGCTATGAGACAAGAGTTTTGTTAGTCGCTTAACATGTACATAAAGAATATAAAGAACATGAAAATCACAAATCTTTCAAGCTTCAGCTTATGATTTGTCATCAGACAAGTGCATTTTTTAAACTTTAAGCTCAGATGAAAAGAAATCTCAATCTTCTGTCAACAGAGTGCAATCATATTGCAAAGAATAGAATGATTCTCATCACTTTGAATAAAAGCAACGAGAAAAAGATTCAACGTCAGTCGATTGCAATTAGACATGAGATGATGAATGCAATGAAATTGACTGCAATGATATTTCATCAAGTCGATGTTGTCAAGACTAATCAGAAGTTTGCTTGATTAAAGCTTTTGACATCTGTTGAACTGTTATGATTCTAGCTATGCATCTTCGTTAATAGCTATGTTGATGACTATGTTGATGACTATTCTGAGAACTATCGTCGATCGCTCATCACTAAAGCATAGACTTGTTTCAAAGTTAATTCTATTCAGAGTTAGCTTATGTTCTTCTGAGTCATATAGATAGTCAATTCTTCTCTTTTAAATACTTTTCTTTCTTAGCATTTATATACTTGTTACATTACACTCATATGACTCGTTCTATGCTGATTTCTAACATTATATAAATGCTTCTTCGTTACAGATGAAGTGAAATAATCTGCATTGATTTCTTCAAGTGCTTCTGCTAATAGTTCTTCAACTTTCTATCAACTTTGATCTAGTGACTTGCATTCATGCAGCAGCACTCATTTTTCTTCACTCATGCGCTGATCAGCGAGTATAAACAAATGATTGAAATTATTCAACTAGGTCAAAGATCAGTGAATTAATCATTCATTCAGATTCGCAAGAGATTCTTTGAATTTGTTAAACAATCATCAAGATCAGTCATAGAACTGTGTCAAAGTCTTTATTTCAGAAGCAAATCTTATAATGAGTTTGCTTCAATGACACTTCTTCGTCAATGCAATGATTTATCTACTCACATCGCTCTACTCATCAATGAATTGAACTACTATGTTCACATGCAATTAGTGAGTCTGCTACAAAGACGCGATTTAAATTGATCTTTTCAATGAGTCAATCAATTTTCTCATAATGAGTTTGCTACAATGACACGTTCAACAGTGAGTTTGCTTCAATGATGTGTTCAATATTGATCTCATCATTGAGTCAGTCACTCAATAGTTAGTCTGCTTGAACGACACTTGAAGTGAGTTTGCTACAAAGACAGACAATGATTAATCTCTTGATTGAGTCAATCAATGAATGAAACAAGTTCTACTATGTAGTAGATTTGAATCAGAAGTGAGTCTGCTTCAATGACATCTATTCTCAATGTAATGATCTACTCACTCTCATCATTTTACTCATCAGTGAATCAATTCATTTTGTCACGATTCTAGCCTTGTCAGACTCAGTCTTTTAGTCTTGTCAGATCTATTCTCACTTCATCATCTTGACTAGTTTCTATTGAGTCTAGCGTCGACTGAGAAACACATATATGTAGTCAACTTCTTTTCTGTAGCTATCTTTCTTTCTTAGCATTTATCTTCTAGTTAAATGACATTCATATTGACTCGCTCTATGCTGACTTCTAACACGTTTACTCATTCATGTGCAACTAGTGAGTCTGCTACAATGACACTTCATCAATGCAATAATTTATCTTCTCATCATTCTATCTATCAGTGAATCAATCTGTTGACTCATTCATATGCAACTAGTGAGTCTGCTTCAATGACACTTCTATCTTGCATAGTGAGTTTGCTACAATAGACATTTCGATTCTACATAAAACTAAGAAAATACATTCATGTGAACATGAATCATTGAAGAGAAGAAAATAATGTTACGATTCTAACTACACATCTTCATTGATAGCTATGTTGATGACTATGTTGATGACTATTTTGAAAGCTATCGTCGATCGCTTGTCACTAGAGCATAGACTTGTTTTGAAGTCAACTTTATTCAAAGTTAGCTTATGTTCTTCTGAGTCATATAAATAGTCAACTCTTTTCTTCTAGATACTTTTCTTTCTTAGCATTTATATATTTGTTATCTTACACTCATATGACTCACTTTATGCTGATCTTTAACAATATGAATGATGTTCTATGAAACTTTCTAAAAGACTTTTGTCAAGTCTATCTAGATGATATTCTGATCTACAGCAAAACTCAACAAGAACATAAATAACATGTCAAGATAATATTAAGTCATCTACGAGAAGCTGACTTACAGATGAATATTCAAAAGTGCAAATTCAATGTAGAAGAAACAATCTTCTTAGAAGTCATAGTGTCAGAACAGAGTCTTCGCATGAATTTTATCAAAGTGAAAGTCATAGTCAACTGAGCTACGTTGATCAATCTAAAAGAAGTTCAAAGCTTCGTGAGATTCATTAACTTCTATCGTTGTTTCATTAAGAACTTCTTGAAGCTAGTCAAATCATTCACTCAGCTGACTAGAAAAGACACATCTTTTGTTTAAAACGAAGTCTGTGTTCAAGCTTTTGATGATTTAAAGAAATAAGTCAGCTCAATCTCAGTTTTACAACATTTCAATTCAAAACAACAGACTATTCTGAAAATTGATGCATCTGACTACGTCAAAGATGAAATACTATCACAGTATAATGATGAAAATGTTTTTCACTCAGTAGCATTCTACAGCAAAAGCATGATTCTTGCTGAATGCAATTATTACATTTATGACAAGAAATTGCTAATCATTATTCAATGTTTTGAACATTGAAGATTCAAGCTAGAATGCACAGAGCTGCTCATTCAGATGTTCATTGATCATCAGACTTTGAAAATCTTTATGAAAAATAAACAGTTGACTTGATGTCAAGTCAATTATCTAAACATTCTATTTAAGTTCAACTTTCAAATTATGTTTTGATCAGGCAAAATAAACATTAAAGTCAATGCTTTAATCAGAATGTCTCTGATCAACATTTCTGAATCAACTCAGCGTATTGAAAATCGCTATCAGATGATTCTGACACTCAATAAAGTAAATATTCTAGCTATTGAATCTAAAGTTGATCTTTATCAGCGAGTAAAAGATGTCAACAAGATGAATAAACTTTGCAATAAGTATAAATAAGCTATAAGTGAAAACAAGCTCAAGCTACATAGCATTGAATTGAAGCATTGCAAGATCATTAATGATGTTTTGTTCAAAAAAGATCTACTGTGAATTTCTGAGAATATGCATATGAAATTGCTAAAGAAAATTCATGATCAGTCTTTCATCTTTCACTCTGACAATTGAAGAACTACTGATTTAGTTTAACGTTTCTACTATTGATCAGATCATTGAGCAATGATTAGATGTTACATTTGAAACTGTCATGCTTGTCAATGAAGCAAGACATCTAAAGATAGCATTAATGAACTTCTTCATTCTCTATCAATTTCACAGAAATGCTGAAAAGATATAACTATGAACTTCATTACTGAGCTATCTCTATCAAAAGATTATAACATCATTTGCACAATCATATGTTGTCTCATTAAGAAACGTCACTATGTTTTCTGTCATTGAAAAGATGATGACATTTCAGTTGAAGAAATGATTTAAATCATGCTATGAAACGTTTATTGACTTCATGATTTATTTAGTTCTATTGTTTCAAACAGAGACTCTCAATTCATATCAACAATATAACAAAGTCTTTGTAAGTGATTAAGAATCACAGCTAGTTTATTAACAGTTTATCATTCTGAGATTGATGATCAATCAAAATGAGCTAATCAAGATGTTGAATGCAAACTAAGAATCTACTGCAATTACATGCAGAACAACTGAGCAAAATGATTATCAATGATAAAATTCAGCGAGAATTTCAATATCTTCTCGATCATCTCAATGACTTCATTCTACTTCAATAAAAGTTTTCACTCATGAATGAGTTTCAATTCAAATACAACTGACTACAAAATTACTCATGAACATCTTGAAGCTAGAAAAGCAAACAATATTATCATTCAAATGAAAGAGTTTCTTATTTTTGATTGTCAGCAATTGAAAAAGACAAAGCAGATCATTGAAGCTCAAATCAATAAACATAAATGAGATGTCATCTATGAAGTAAGTGACAGAATTTGATTATTCTTCAGAAACATAAAAACAACAAGATAATGTAAGAATTTGAAAGATAAATAACTAGAACTTTATCAAATTACTGTCAAAGTTGAAATTTTCTATCATCTTCATTTATCAATAAGCATGAAGCAGCTGCATTCAATGTTCAGTTCAAAGCTATTAAATTCTTGTTTTGATGATTTTTTATCAAAACAACAGTCAAAATCATTTAAATTTCTCACTATCAAAGACAATGAACATTGAAAAATAAATAATATTTTGAACTTTAGATGCTATTGAGATTGAATACAATACAAAGTCAAATGAATAAAACTAGATTGAGACAACAAATGATACTATGTTGACAAAGAAGAATTCAAAAGCTCAAAAGAAGTTTTAGTTGAATTTCATAAGCTTTATTCAGACAAGTCACACTAAATTGAAAAACAGTGGAAAAAAATTGCGTTTCATTTATTCTATTCATGTGAACATGAATTTTTGAAGAGAAGAGTAATGTTATGAGTGTATCAAAGCTGAACAAGACTGAAGCTTTAATCAATTCACAATGCATGCTAGTGAGTATTTTGCATAATGATTAAAGTTAGTCAATAATTTAGTTGAGATCTGATCTAGATCTGACTCAGATTTAACTCAAATGTGACTCAGCATCTTTTTTCTTCTTTAACATCTTCTAATCAGCTTTTATTGTCTTCTAAATAAACACACTTCTTTGTGTTACGAGTGATTAACAGATTTCTATGACAAACACATTTCTTTGTGTTGCAAACATCTTTTAAATCAACATTTTTCTTGTGTTTCAACACGTCTTCTTTGAGACTAGCGTTGATCTGAGTAACTACTATATAGAGTGTGTTCTTCTTGTTTTTTATATCTTCTCTCTTCTATATTTTTAAAGTCTTAGTTATAATTATCTCTATCAATCAAACATTCTAGTCATGCATGCACTCTGATTAGTTTCTAAACATGATCTCAATAAAGAGAATGATGAATCAATTTATCAATTGATTCTAGAAGTTAACAGAATTAACAAGAATTATATTTTACTTCATGAAGTTGTATTAAAAGATGAAGCTCAATATGAAGATACTAAATTAAGAAATTGTTGAGTTCAGAACGAAATACTCTATTCAAGTGATCTTCTATAAATTTTCTTCAATGAGCATCTTTAAATAAAGCTAATTTGAGAAGTTCATGATCAATCTTCTATTGATCATTTCGAAATTCTCAGAACGATGAAGATCATAAGAAGATACTACTATTGATTTTCAATGCAAAAGATAATAAATCAATATATTTGAAACTGCTACATTTGTCAGCAATCAAAGACTTTTTAAGATAAATTCAATGAACTACTACATTCTTTATTCATACTTGAACAGTAATGAAAGAACATAGTCATGAATTTCGTCATTGACTTATCTTTTTTGAAAGACAAAAACATTATACTAACAGTAATATGTAAACTGACAAAGAAATGACATTATATTTCTTGCTTCACTGATGATGAGAGAATCACAGCAGAAAAAACAGCTGAGCTAATGCTTCAGTGAATATATCAAATACACAGTTCATTCAATTTCATTGTTTCAAATCAAGACTCTCAATTTATCTTCATTCTATGAAAGTTGCTTTGCAAAAGACTAAACATTAATCTTCAATTCTTCACAGTTTATTACTTTCAAATTAATAATCAAAGTGAATGAGTCAATCAGAATGTTGAAAGATATCTTCAATTCTTCTGTTCATACATGCAGAATGACTGAGCTAAACTACTACTCATGATTGAGTTCATTGACAATAATGCTTTGTTTTCAATCATCTTCTCAATCTCTTTCTTTCTAAACAAAGACTTTCATTCTTGTATAAGCTTTGAACTCAATGTCATTGAATATGAAAGTTCTTGTGAACGCTTGCAGACAACTAAAGTCAAGAATATATCTGAACATATGAATAAAATATTGAAGTTTGCTCGCGAATTGCTATTCAAAACATGAGAACAAATGATGAAACAAGTCAATAAGCATAGAAAAGAAGTTGATTACAAGATTGAATCAAAGATGTTTCTGAATGAAAGAAACATCATTACAGCGAGATCTTTCAAGAAGCTAAATGATAAAATGTTTGATTCTTTCATCAATCTAGATCTTATTGACTCTTCATATAAATTGAAATTATCAAAGTCTATGCATGTTCATGATGTATTTCATTCTGATCTGCTTCGCTCTGTCGTTGATGACTTCTTGTCTGATCAAAAGAATGAATCTTCAGATTCAATAGTGATAAACGATGAAGATGAGTGAAAAATCGATGATATATTGAATTTTCGTTGATATTGAAAACAACTTTAGTATAAAGTCAAATGAAATGACTATGACAATGATCTCAATTGATACAACGCTGATGATGATGAATTTATGAATGCTCAGAAAATCATTGATGATTTTCATATTTGATACTTGAACAAATCACGCTAATCAACAATTCAATCAATCAATTGAGTTGAGCAGAAAATACATTCATGCAAACATAAATCGTTGAAGAGAAAGAGTAATGTCATGATTCTAGTCTTGTCAGACTCAATCTTCTAGTCTTGTCAAACTTATTCTCGCTTTGTCATCTTAACTAGTCTTTATTGAGTCTAGCATTAACTGAGAAATACGCATATGTAATCAGCTTCTTTTCTGTAGCTATCTTTCTTTCTTAGCATTTATCTTCTAGTTAAATGACACTTTTATCTGACTCACTCTAGACAAATTTCTAACATAGTCAACAAAGCTATTTATGTCTTGCTTCAGAGTTTTGCAAAAATATAAATGAGCATCTTCTGTCTTGAAAAAATTGTTGCAGCAATGATGCAATTTGTGTTGTCAATCTGCAAAGATGAAAATGATACAAAGATCATTGATTCAATATTGACTCATTAAATTGTGAGTTTTTTTTATCTATAATGAATCATGACTCAACATAAATAATCTTGACTTGATGAAAGAAATAATGATCATCGTTCATGTTCATGTGCTATATCAGACTCTACTTTCATGCATTTAATCAATCTTTGTTCTTCTCATATTTAAATATGTTGAGAAGCTTCTTGAATTTAAAAGCGATGAAAACAATGACAGAATTTACAAAGAAATGAATGTTAAAGAAAGATTAATTGTTTAAGATTTGTGCAATAATTTAAAATATTATTGTAAAAGATTAAGAATTCAACTTTATATAAACTGAAGAACTGAGAATGATGAACAAAAATGAGATGATGACATCATATTATTAAACTTGATTTTGAAGCTCTTGCATTGCACAAAAGATCTCAACTGAATTTTCAATCATACTTTGAGCAAACTGTTTAATAGCATGCTCATCATCAATCAAGAAATTATGAAATGACTTCATTTAAATGAAAGAATAACTAGATGAGATTTTAATATATGAAAATGTTGTAGAAAGTTTTAATCTTTTGTAATGTCAAAGACTAGACTGAACTAGAGATTTTATTAATATAGAGAATTGATTATTATATTACTTGAACTAAATACAGAACAATACATCAGATAATGTACAAGATGAAAGACAAAGAATGAAAGAAAAGAATGAGAACTTAATTTTTATATATTCGAATTGAGCAGAATCATGACTAAACAATAGTTTTATAACTTCTATTGATTTAAGATTGCAGAAGTTCACGCATACAATTCAGATGATCAAAACAGAATTGCTGAAACTAGATTAAAATGATGATGATTAAATTGATGACTTGATTCATTGAACTGCAAAATAGATTCAATGAATCAAGATTATTTAAAATATTAATGATCTATGTTTTAAATCAAATTGATGATCTGACATCATGACATTTAACTACATTGATGACAAGAAATTTGATATTTGCATTGAAGATGATCTGAATTGAGTGATGATTTGAATTTGTAAATCTTCTTCTATACTGATCACACTGATTTAGATGAATTTGCTGATGTGTAACTCTTTGAGTCAAAATTTTATGACAGTGATGACACTGAACAGTAGCAAGTCTTTCAGATATGATTATTGACTGAAAGTTATTGATGACAAGCTGATTTAAAGATTTATCATCATGTTGCAAAGACATTGCTGAAGGTAGTAGAAAGATAGAGATTTGCAACTGCAAGCAGATTAGCTAGTAGAACGAACGACAGCGAGATGACGACAGCAGAGTAATTCTTCAATCAATGATTCTTGTATGCTTAAATAATAAAAAGTCAAAAAAGCGAAGCAAAAAAGCCGCTAAGAGATATTATACACGCTTTTTGTAGAAAAAGCGGTTTTATTCTGACTCTAATTGTATGAGGCTCATCATGTTGATTGACTTGACTTTCTTGCTGCATCATAGTTAGGATCAGGTAGAGACTGTATTGGGAAAAGCATTCAACAATCATCAATTTTAGACATCTTATCCGAATATTCATGGAACAGATGTGTATCTAAGGAATAGGTTTTATCGTTAGGGGTGTAATTTACATCCTACGCATGGCGCGGGAGGCTCTGTACTCTGATAAATATCGGGCCTTGGTTTCCCAGAGACATTCAAGTAGCCTACAGCGCCTTTGTCCAAGCG
>JAABUS010002333.1_pt1 | contig 36339 bp, 37 predicted proteins | sample 5560161 | NCBI WGS metagenome assembly JAABUS01 (sample SAMN10711885, study PRJNA513376) | rock metagenome | isolation source: Antarctica rocks | place: Antarctica: Victoria Land, Trio Nunatak nord | collected 2016-01-04
CCTGCACATCCAACGACATGTCATTCAGCCTCACGTCGCGCTGCGGAGGAAAGTGGAGCGCCAAATTCTCAAAGGGGATGGCGGCTAGGTGATGTCGCATGAGCGCGGCTAGAAAGGGTAGCCCATGAGCACGGGTGCGTGCGAGCGCAGGCTCTGCCAGTAACGGAGACGAGAGATTGGCGGAAGGAAGCTCGATGAGGGAGAAATAGGCATAGAGTTGGTCATTGGAATAGTGGGGGCGGGCCGAGCGCGAGTGCGCGATCTCAGGAGAGTCTAGAGGTAGGTCAGCCATCGCACAAGATATGTATAGCAAGATATGTATAGCACTCGTAGGGGTTGTGATTGTAGGGAGAGCAAGACGTAAAGTTGGATCTCAGGCTCAGAGCGTCATGGTTCTACGAGGTGTCCGAGGTTCCTACTTGATACATACAATATTACTCTCTAGTATTATGGAGATGGTACCTTAGACCGGGGCCTACGTATGAAACGCTAAGAGATAGCGGTAAGATACCTCGTATTAAAACACGTCTCCGTCCACGGTTCGGTTTCAGAAAGAGACGGACAGCGTTAATGCATGTGCAAGCAGCCACCATGCGGCTTGGTTGAGCTACTGCGGAGAAGAGGCGTGCCCTCGCACCCCCATGCTGCTGCTTACATGGGTCTCTGGCGATCTTGGGGTAAGGGGAATGACTTGCCCTTTCTTTGCGATCCTCACCTCTTGTCCGGAAAGCTCTCCTTCTCTTTATCTTGCTCATCTTTTCTTTCTTCATGGCAATGGACCAATCCGTCTCGAATATGGATGGGAAGCATATGAACGGGGTAGAGCTAAGGGCCATGGACGCAAAGCAGAACAATGACGACGAGGATATGGCCCGGCTGGGCAAGAATCCTGTCCTCAAGGTCTGGAGCTTAGCAAGCTTCTTTCCATTGAGAATCCTTATGCTGACACTGGTGGCAGCGCAATTTTGGGTTCATGTCCATATTGGGCTTCAGCTGTACGGTCGTCATCACATGGGAAGCTTTCTTGATGTGCGCAATCTCTCAAAAGCTTTCTTTCCCATACCGCAGTGCTAATCTAGCAAAGAGTCTTCGCGCAAGGCTTCGCAAAGTACGCACCCCAGACCACCTACAAACTTTCCGGGTGCTGACTAAAGCTTCAGCGGCGGTCCAGCGGGCGTCGTTTACGGCTACATCTTTGTCTGGGTTGGGACGCTCTCGGTTTTCATGACACTTGCAGAAGCGTGCTCGATGTGAGTGGTGGTAGTTCCCAGAAGGATACGAGCAAAGTAGATTCCTGACAGGCCTACAGGGCACCAACATCTGGAGGACAGTATCACTGGGTTTCCATGCTTGCGCCCCTGAAGTATCAAAAATTCCTGAGTTACATTACGGGCAAGCGCCCCCCCCCTTCCCTCCCTATCGCATAGAGGCATAATTTTAGTATGGCAAGAAGAGAGCTCGTAGACTAACGTCTGAGACATAGGTTGGTTGACTGTCCTTGGCTGGCAGGCTTTTGTCGCTTCCGTTGGATTCTTGAACGGGACAATGGCACAGGGTCTGATTATCCTTACTGACCCACAATATGAACCCAAACCTTGGCACAGCGTCATGCTCTTCTGGGGAGTCATCCTCTGTGGCGTGTTGGTCAATACCTTCATTAGCAGCTGGCTTCCTAAACTCGAAGGAATGATCCTCATTCTCCACATCCTTGGCTTCTTTGCCATTTTACTTCCTTTGGTCATCCTCGGCCCTCACGCACCACCCTCTCAAGTCTTTCAATTGTTTATAAACAGCGGAAAGTGGCCCACGAAAGAACTTTCCTGGTTCGTTGGGCTGCTAGGCAACGTTTACGCCTTCTTTGGTGCCGATGGAGCCATCCACATGTCCGAAGAGATTCAGAATGCTGCAACCGTGGTTCCGAAGGCAATTGTGTTCAGTATAGTCTTGAACGGGGTGATGGGCTTCGGGATGGCACTAGCACTACTATTTTGCATCGGAGACATCGACGCAGCCCTGCATACAAAAACTCATTTCCCCTTTATAGAAATTTTCTATCAGGCCGTTGGGAGCATCACGGGCGCTGCGCTGATGACTTCGATTATTATTACGCTGTCTCTCTGCGCCACGGTCGGCATTGTTGCCTCTGCCTCTCGGCAACTCTGGGCTTTCTCGCGCGACAGAGCGGTCCCTGGCTGGGGGCATATACAGCGCGTCAACTCCAAGTCCGCGATTCCTGTGCTCGCAGTCTCTCTAACCGTAGTGACTGCCTGCCTCCTCGCTCTGATCGTGCTCGGCTCGTCCACAGCATTCAACGATATCGTTTCTCTATCCGTTGTGGGCCTTTTTGGCTCCTACTTCCTCGTTGCTGTGCTCATGCTCTGGCGGCGTCTACGTGGCGACATCAAGCTCTACCCTAGTTCCGAAAATATACTCACCAATCTTCCTGGTGCGGAGCTCGTGTGGGGCCCGTGGCGGGTTCCTGGCACTTTCGGCATCGTCACCAACGGCTTCGCTATCGTTTATCTTGTTATAATATTCTTCTTCAGTCTTTGGCCGCCTGAAAACCATCCTACGGCGGCGACGATGAATTATAGTAGCCTGATGTTCGGCGGCACAATGCTATTCAGCGTGTTGTATTACTTTCTCCACGCCAATAAGGTTTACACGGGACCAGTCATTGAGGCCAACCGCTGAGAGATGGCTGAGACGGCTCTTTAGTCTGATCAACAGGTTGTAGTTGACAACATAGACAGGAAAAAGGGCGAGCCTGTCTAGATTTCTTGCACATTGGCCATAAATGTACATGAATCAATTCCCAAAATTACAATAATCAAACCATGGAACTAAGTTCTTGCGTAATTCTAGGCGATTAGATGTCTTTCCAACCTTCGTAACCTTGCTGCAAGTTTATGTCCGCTGCCTCACGGAAGCGGGAAACCCTTAAAGGCAGAAACCTGAAGACACAGTGGGTCAAGTGACGTCGACAGAGCTTCGAGGGAACGCCTGTGATTCCGGTTGATCATGAGTCCGAGAGATCATCATGATTTGCCTTGAAATTGATGATCGAGAGTGCACGCTCATCTGCGACGACGGAAGATCATACTGGCAGAGCTAGTAGTGAACGCTATATTACTCACTGAGTCATAGAGTTAACTTTTTTTTATTTCTTTATTTTAATATGCTTATACAGTCAAAGACTATAAAGCACAGCATTACTATCTACACATACATAGAGTAATATCTGATGATATAAATAATGTGAAAAAACTATCGGTGATTTAAAATAAGGTAGCCACTACAGAAACACCACCTAACACTGCTGGCACACCACCCCTCTGCACTAAGCCTAATAGGGTAATTTCCAGGGTTCACCGCGTTTGTTGTTTACATCCCCGCCACCGTCGCCATCCTCCTCCTCCACGCACCTCCTGCATTTGCATTCACCTCAAGGCTGCCATGTGCGCATAAGATACAGGAGCGACTGTACGATAGAACCGGCGATGGAGTGTTGAAGCTGGAGGATATACATCGTCACTGGCTGTACACAAAGCCGCCTCGGGCGGCGGCAGCGCGAGCGAAGGAGCAAGAGGATCATACAATGAGCGGCCATCAAGGCGACGGTGAGGATATCGAGATGCAAGGCACGCCTCCTCCACCGCGGCAGATTCTACAGATTCAGAAGCCTGCCATCGACAAGGCTAAGAATCGTCCGCCAGAATCACAGAATCGGCTGTGAGCAGGAGCGACATCGGCACGACCGACAGCCTCACAGCGACGACGTCAACAGACGTTTGAAAACTTCACCCAACGTCAGCCCTTCGGCTTTGAGCTGACCCCGAAGCTCCCCTCTAGCCAGGTGCCTGACAGCCAGCCGCAGAGTCAGCGAGAAGGTCAACAACGAGGCAGGCGAAGAATTCGACAGCGAGGTGGACGAAGAGGTGTCCGAGGGAGCATTGCAGAGAGTCAAATTGGCGATGTTTCGGCCTTCTACATGAGCAGTTTTCAGATGTATTTAGAGAAATAAAAGTCGATTCTGAACATGCAAAAGATATGTTTCAGGTTTGAATTTGCATTGAGAGACCGGCGAGAAAATACATTGAATTTGGTGATAGACAGGCGCAAAACTATGTATATCTCATGACCTTTCTTTGATCTTGTCGATGTTGTTTGTTTACGAAGTCACTGAACCCTGGAAATTACCCTATTAGGCTTAGTGCAAAGAGATGGTGTGCCAGCAGTGTGGTGAGTGGTGTGCCGTTAGGTGGTGTTTCTGTAGTGGCTACCTAAAATAATTAAGTAAAATTATCTAGTTTATTTACATTATTTTATGCTAAAATGGTGAAAGTTAGAATTACATAAAGTAGACCCTGAGAGCTTTGAGCGCATCACAAAGCTCTCAGGAGCCGTTGGTCAAACCACGTCATTCCGGGTAGGCTTTTAGAATATACAAGACGTGCTATAAACATTGCGAATTCTTCGAAGATCATATAGAGATGAATCGTCACAAGATCGAGAAGCTTCTGATTTCTGCAAATGAATCTTTCGTGGTGCATCACCTATAGGCCCATCTCATAATTTATTCATCAGTCAAGCTATCCAACATTCGCATACTCAGGCTTTGAATTACTATTCCCACCAAGGAGATAGCATACAGCACCAAGGATACCCAGCCAAGGACCATCGCCGCGCCTCCAACGTTGCTTTTCATCGTGCCGTAAGTCATGTGTTGAGCAGTCGTTGCAGCAGCTACGGCAGCTGTGTGTTGCCACAATGACGAAACAAATCCAAGGAGCACGGCCGCCGCTAGAAATCCCACTATAGAATTGGTTATGACTCGGCTAGGGAACGCTTTTACATAATGTTCGGAGCCGCCCTCATCTGTTTCAGTGTGCCAGCCAGGAGTTGTTGCGAGGAGCAAGATGCTTAAAAAGCCGAGGGCAAGCGAGATGAAACTTCGGAACTTGTTAGATCAAATGCATTCCAAGGTTGAAGATATTCGAAATCAACATACATCAGACCTGAAAACACAATGTTGTCTTTGAACAGCTTCGATATTGTGATCAAATCAAGCGGGTCTTGGGCTGGATTAATATAATTCTTTAATAACGTAGCGTCTTTGTTGCAAATCCAATCTTCGCTAGTAGACCTGATACAAAGTCCAAAATATCCAGTGCGAACGGTCAATTCGATATCGCTCACCAGAGGTGCAAAGACTGAGCTGAGACTTTTGTTGCCGATGCTGCCTTCAGATGCCGCATGCTGATATGAAAGCTCCATGAGATAGATACCGGGTAATCCTGGATGACTGGAGGAGCATCCAGCGAGAAGGAGAGCAAACAAACAGGTCGCAGTGCCAACAAAGAGCATTACGCCATGGTGATAACCGAGCCCTTGCACCGTGAGCACCGTTAGTATCCCAACGAGTTTGTGTAGATAGGTTTCCTACATGGTGCATACATGGTGCAAGCTCTTTTAGAGGAGTTGATAAGTGAATTAGACGACTCATAGGGCAAAGAAAGGCTTGATCAGAATCGCTCACGTTGTTACCTTGAAAGGGTTCACCATTCAAAGCTGTCAATTGGTTAACAAGCTTATTAATCACGCTTCTTACATCGATGTATTGACAGCATTCCCCCACATCAAATCATGGACATTTGCGACAACTCTCGACTACCGACCACTCAGGCAGAGGAACATTTCGAGCTTCAGCTTATGTCTGGCGCGTTGCCCGCAGGCGGACAAGACCGACAAGATGCCATTCACTCCATTATAGCTACCCATGGTTCTTCAACGACTACAAGTCCATCATCACTCGCTCTACCAAAAATGCCGTTGAAGTCACCAAAGACATCTCTCGAAGTTCTCGAGCGCGCGAACAATGCGTCGCAGAGCGTTGCTGAGCCCGTGATCTTAGCCCAGCAGCCTCGCCTTTCTCCGGAGTATGGGTCACTGACATCTTCTTTAGACAGCCCTTCCAAGTTCCCTCTTCCACCCTCGAACGCTTCGTCCGAGCACCCTTATCTTATCCCAGTCTTACCTCACAGCTCCTCTAAGCCTAGCAATGCAAGACCTCACCAGCATTCTGCCGCCCGGTTCAATCTGGTCTATGAGAATCGCGTACATCAACTATCTCAGCAATTTCCCCACCTTGATAGCGTCCTGTCCCAAAGTCGTCATGATTCTGCTACTCTCACTATCTTTGACTACGTCGGCGATGTCTTGCGTGGTGCAAATCGGCTATCGACAGACTTCAACGTCAGAAAACCTCTAGGAGACACTCAAAAATTCCTGGACGGCAAAAGTTCATGGCCAGATGTTGACACAAGGCTGGTAGTATTGGAAGACATAGGCCCTACCTTAATCAGATTACTAGGGTCCACTTTCAACATTAGTCCCGAGTTTTTCGCGGAACATCTGCATCGATCAGGATATCGTGGTGGCAAAGAGAACGACGCCCCACCGTCAGCTTGGAGGACGAGCAATATGCACAAGAACTATGTTTCAGTAAAATGGTACAGGCCAGGAAACCGTTGGATACAGGAACCCAATACACTTTTGCAGCGAAGGGCGATCCTCGACCCAGAGGCAGAGAGATTGAGAGGCATTGAGCACGTTCAGAATTATGTGTCTGGAGACATGACCGACATTGAATATACACTGCAGACGACAACGAATATATTTAGACCTGAATTCGCTTTGTCCACAGATCCTGACGGTGTTATACCAGAGCAAGCGCCTTGCGCATGGGAGGAGCGAGCGACGGCGTGCACAGTGGAACTTGATGGACTCCGATATGGTTTGTCCTAATTCAAACTCTGATGCTGCAGGCCCCTCTACGGCTAACTTCTATGTTCCTTAGTTATACTATTATTAGATCCTATGCCTTTGCTGGAGAAGGCGATCAAGGGTGGTTATGGTACGTCTAACGAGGAAAAAACGGCCTTAGAAACCCGACAATCCATATCAACGAACTGCAAGTCTCGTACGCAACCCACATCTCAACGGGATATGCCAAACACCCAGCTCGAGATCAGATCTCCCTTTACACAGACACACGCAAGGACTCCATGGACCTTGAATTACGATTGTATTTTCGCTCAGTCCACTGTGCAAGGGCTTGATGATCAGCTATCTCCTTTTCAGTCCACGAAAGAAGCCTTTGAAGATTGGCTTGGTTCCGCAATTCCTAAGGAGTTGGCACTTTATGCCAACCAATTAGGACCTGCGTCGTTGATATTCCGAATAGTACACCAAGACACCCTGGATCTTCTGCAGCTCATGCGTCTGGCACTCGTCGAGATCGATCGTGCATCGAGTGACAACATACTGCAAGAACGAGCCTTACATTGGCGTTATCGACTTGACCAGTTCCGTGGTCAGCTTGTAGAGCTAGAGGGATCGTTGCCTCAATTCGTAAAGTTCGTGAATCCTCAAGCGACGTCCAAGGACCGGCATGATCAACCCAATCTCGAAACAGATCCTATTCATTACTTGCTCTTTGATGCACTTAGCAAAATCTCGCTCCTCAAGCAACGAATTGGAGAGGTTTACATAACCTTAACCTCCAAAGTTCAGATAAGTGATAGCCACCGAAGTATCGCGGAGGCAGAGACCGTCACAAGACTGACTGAGCTCGCTTTCCTTTTTATACCGCTCTCATTTGCCACGAGCATATTTGGAATGCAAATTATCGATGGGTCAACGTCACCTTCTATTTACATCGGAGTGGCGGTAGCGCTGACCAGCCTCGTATACGTTCTTCGTTTCTTGATTCACAGGACCACGGATCGCAGACTGAAGACCGCGCGAACGATCAGAAATAACATTACAGCAGACGCGAGAATGAGAACGGGCTCCCGCATATCGACTGCCATATTCTTTAAGTGGATATATCATGTTTCAAAAAGATCTGTACTACGATACTGGAGATTGACCGTCCTGGGGGTAGCAGTCCTCATCATGGTCGTCGTTCCATTTCCAATTTTGTGGACAAGAGACCTTAATAGAGGCCTTCAAGTCACAATTTCTTGTCTTCTTCTATCTGTTCCTGTGCTTCTCGTGAGCCTCTATATGGTCGCGAGGTGGGTGCAAGGTAAGAAGGTAGCCCACGTCGCTTCGCCTTTACCCACTCCTTCGATGGTGAGTCTGGGAGAGTCATGAAAGCGGGTTTTAAAACAGATAGCGATCACGCAGCATTCAACCGGGTGATGGTGGAGAAGGTGGAGAGGGCAGCGAGATAGGTACGTGTTTTAACATGATGTTTACCTGCGAATCTACCAATGCTCTTCGCCATTCCCAATCTAAAAAGTGTATAAGTAGTATGATGAGTGATGTACATGTAGTGAAAGGTGAAATTCTAATCGTTTAGTGAAACAAGCCTTCACGTCTCTTAGGCATCGTGATTATTCAAACAACATCGTGAATGGCTGCCTGAACCCTTCTCGCCATCGAAAGTGCACAGGAACTAAAGTTGATGCCCAAAATTGCACCCATATTCCTTATCCCTCTTTCTGTGATGTTGCCAAGGTTTAGAATTCACTTTTCCAGGCTTTCTAGCAGAAGAGATCTTGGAAGATTCAGTGATACTTTTCGCAACATTTTAATGATAAATGAAACGCAAAAATAAGCAGATATGCTGATAAAAACAACACCTTGTCACATCCCTTCCAAGGGTACAAAATATGAGCGTGTGGTTAGCTTCATCCCATGGAATTGGGCAGTCTAGGCTCTGTGAAGTTCGACTCCTCCGTCCATCCGACGAGCTCATACCAGGAAAGCTCACCAAGGCTGTTGAATTCCGTCCTCGAGTCAGTCGAATTTACTCGAACTAGTTAATAAGACCAAAGGAAAATCATTGCAAACGCCTCACGCGCTATAACAACAATGTGTCATGTATCTATTGCCAACGATAAACTATACTACGAGTAAATTGAGTACACAATATATTTGACCAAGAGCTTCCTTAACATCTTCGGAGCTTGGGAAAACAACCCTAGCCCTTTCCACGAAGGAGTCCGTATAAGACCGGCCTCGAAGATTGGGCCAGACGATTCAATGGGAATCTTACACTCTACAGGTCTTCCTAGGCAAGCCGGCGGCGTAAAGGGATCTCTCTACATTGACGTTGGCCGGATATTTAGTTACAATCGGGTGCTCAGATCTAGGCACAATTCGTCTTCGATAAGGAATCCTCGAATCTCACGTCCCGGGACATGGTCACCATGCGTTTGATGCATATTAACCGTTAATACCCCATTCATGATCGTAATGCTATTCATAAATGATGTACCCCGATGGGGCTCATTATATCCATAATCGGAGCTATCCAATTTCTGAAAAATCAAGAAAAAACGACACATTTGGATAAAGCGTTTAGCAGATGAACTTTCTTCTTTATAACTTATCACTAAGAAAAATATACGTTAACGACGACAGCGAAAGCTGAGATTCCGTACAAAGGACTCAAGATCTTTGCACCAGATCGTTTTTTGCACAGTATCTATGAATGACGACCCCATCCACGGATATCTTAATCTATACGTGGATTTTCTATCCATGACCACAGGTGCAATGGCGCACGATTGGAGAGCTTTTCCAAGGATATCCACTATATCTATCGATAGGTGGTCCCCATCCAAAGATGATATTGTTCACGGTTAGCGGGCATCAGGTTCCATGACCGAGCCTTACCGCCGACGCATGGCCAAAGTGCGAGCGGAGAAGGTTGTTTTAATTGGTGCTCTCAGTCACTGGGTGGAAAAAGCTGCACGCCATGGCGAAGCAGGACCCGACACCCGTGGCGCGGGGGTTGCTGTTTCACATGGCGGAAAAGAGTGGTCCGTGGACTGTGATCAGGGATTAGAAGGCTAGTATCGCCAGGGACTGGAGGATCGATGTTGCATAAGTATCAATTCTCCAAAAGTTCGCCCGTCATGTCTAGCATCCATGTCCGACACTTCTAGGAGTTCACCCCGCCGGAGCCTGCATTCTCGCCTTAAAGTACTGCCTGGAGTGGCGGAAGGAGTGGGATTGGTTTGCCAATGATCATGAGCAGGACATGCATGCACTCTGCCGCAATTCTAAGAATCCTACCGAGTCGGATTGCGGGCAAAATGCAAGTAAACAAGGCTGATAATGTACATCTAGAGTCCAGCTCGCAAAAAAGCCAATTTACTACAAGGATCACAACCATTCAGTCAAGAATTACCGTAAATTTGGCCGGAGTCCTACCGTAGGATTCCGAGTCTCCTCCGCGCCTTTTCCATAGTTCCCAAGACTTTTCTAAAAGAAAATAACGCCTTTGCGGATTAAAAAAAACGCTCTTCATCGCCAAAGAAAAAAAAATGAGCTTGTTCGCTCTCCACCGTCCCGCTTCCCCACCGCTTCCATCGCTTGACCAGCTCCTCGGTCAATGGTACATCACCCACACCTCCTCCCCCGTCTGGTTCGACAAACGCAACGTCCTCCTCACGTACACCTCTCTCTCCCCTTCCAACCGCGAAAACCCTTCGTTGGATAACCGCCTTACGTACCAAACCCTTGCTTCCACGTCCGTGCAAACCATACACGGCACGGATACTCCCTCTACAGGGAGACTGGGCGCGTGGACATGGCGCGGCACAGGCTGGCTCAAGTTTGTTACGAGTCATTGGGAGATTTTGGGCCATGGGGAGTTGGGGGAGAGGGGACGGTGGATTGTTGTGTTTGCGCAGAAATCGCTGTTTACGCCAGCGGTGTTGAATGTGTGCACGAGGAGTAAAGAGGGGTTGAGTGATGGGGAAGTCTGCGAGCTGAAGAGAGTGATTATGGGTTTGGGGGATGAGGATTTGGGGAACTTGGTTGATGGCGTTTATAGTGTTAAGCAGGAGTAGGAAGCTGGAGAAGGCATAATTGTTAGGCTTAGGGAAATGCTTTGACGCTCTTTATCAGTACAAACAAATTGTGGTAGGTAGCGTAAAGTTTCTAGCTCTCGAGTACGTTATGATGGATAAAAAAGAGCGATACGCTGAAGTACTCTCTCACGAATGGAAGTTGTCGTTTAAAAGCTGTCTTTCCTGAACTGTCCAAAGAAGCAGTAAGATCGTAAATGCAAGGTCGATGCTGATCTTCTTAGTCCTCTCCCTCCATCTCGCCTGTTTGTCTGATAACCCACTACACTCCCTCAATCTTCGTAGAGAATTCGTGTTGAACCGCGATGCCAGGTGCACTCCTACTCGCAGCGGACAATGGCAAGGAGTCTTCGTGTTCTTCGGCAACAGCACTTTGCATGAGTTGAGAATTGCTCATTTTGGTCTTTCCGTGGCCATTGATGAAGGTTCGGATACCCGTTATGGTTGCTCGAGGAATTCTCTGGGGCAGCTCAATGGGGCGATCGTACCAGCCGCTGTCGTCACCCGAACTTTGAGCCTTGTGCTTGGATCGCCATGAACGTGGAGCAAATGCGTAGCGAAGAAGCCGTTGGCCTCTGCTGAACCATGTTTCCTTGGATCGTGGTACACCGGCTGCTCTTTCATCGCCTCTGAATACGAAAAATGTGCGGAAGGCAGTGGCGGCGGTCATGATCAGCGCTATATTTGCTGCAATAAACTGCCAATACGTTTCCCATACCGAGTCAATAGATTTCACAGTGCGGCCAGTGTGAATTCCCGCGATTCGAGTAATGGTGCACAGGATTGTCAGTATAGTAAGGCAGAGGGTTGATGCCAAGGCAAGCTTCTGTCTCCAACTGATTTTCACTCTCCAGATCAGACGACAGGGAATGTACAAGACTAGTACAAGAGTTTAGTCCACTTGCCGTAAGAGATGAGAATCTCAACGATACGCACTGAGGAGATCGCCAACAATATCTAACACCATCTGACTGAGCGAGAAAGCGATGGATCTGTGCAAGCCATTGCCGAATGCACATTGGACTAGAAACAGACCGTCAGTCGTCATTGCTGAAAAGCACGGAGCATTGGGGAGAAGAGAAAGTACATGATTTGATGTTGTAGTAATCTGGACATGCAGCAACATACACGGCTGCCCCATAAGCTGATATCATGGCGTTGAAAACCACAGTAAACCACCAGTATATGATCATAGGCCGCATTCGATTGATCAATTTCTTGAAAAGGAACAGATAGCTAAACTTGACCGATATGATCGAGCACCAGGTCAGAATCAAAGCCACAGTGACGAGTTTCTGAAAGTCGTAAGCCTGTTCAATGAAGTCCAAAGACAGCTCAACGCCTATCATCCCTGTCTCTGTTGCTCCAACCATGTACATTTTGTCGACAAATACGAAAAGCAATACCATGGCGGCAATCAGGCAGGCGATACCAAACAGTAGAATACCGTCATCACTGGAAAGTTGCTTCTGCACATGGATCCGGATGTAATAACGCGTGCAAGCACTAATTAAGCAGACAGCAAAGAGGATCGAATTTGATACCTTGGCGAAGCGGTCAGTTGGGTGGCTCGATCCATGAGTACAACGGAAGACCCACTAGGAAAACTTGCTTGTGTATTCGACCTGCTTGGTCAAATGGTGACATGGCGGCAAGGGTTGAGTATCAAGATATTGCTATGGTTCTTTTCGCGGAGAAGATTGGTAGCACTAAGGTAGTAGCAGCTTCCAGGACCTTTACGGCTCAAGGCATTCTTATAACGAAACCATAGGGTACGTCTCAACCTTCATCCGCGTAGGCTCCGCTTCATCGAGGTTGTGCCAACGAGGCTGAGAGCGGGGGTATCCCTTCCCTACCATGTGCCTGCTGCTGTGCCCGAAACAAACAGACAGATACAGAAGCACGAAGAGTTCAAGGATTCTCGAAAGCTTGAAACGCAGAAAAGTGTGCCACACCCAACCACTCATTTGTCAGGAGAGTCGGCAGTCCCATGGTATACGACCATTGAATTCACTAGACACGAGCTCCACAAGCACGAATATGGTGGAGCTGGCAGCCGAAACAAAAGATGCAGAGTAAATGTGTAACAGTCGTTTTCAATGTTGTAAATTACCAAGCTAAATTCATAGGTAATTATTGGTAACCTAAGTAAAAGCGAATTATTTCCTTGCTTGTGGGACGATCGGCAAAACAGTTGTAGGCTACATAGCCGGCGAGTCATGAGGTTCAGCATCACCCGATAGGCTGCTGTAGCCTTGTTTGAAATATGCACGTTTGGCACAAGATAGATAGTCCGGCTGAACACGGCGAATACAGCGCGCCATGTAGGCCACAAACAGCTGTGCATTACATTTCTTTCGGAAACAAACCTTTTACGAGTGCGGCAAGGTATACATTAGTTGGATCTCATCGTTCTAAAGGCTGGGCCTTCCCAAGCCTTCTGTCCAACAAGATAGATGTATTCCCAAACTCTAAATTCTTCATAAGGATTTATATTACGACCCATGCAGTCGTAATGGACCCTTCACGTCTGGCACAGAACCTCGAATCTGGTCTACGACTGTTGCTCGGATTAAGCACTCTGGCTTTCCCTTTGATTTTACCTTTCCTGTTCCCATTCTTCGTTACGGGTCAAGAAGATGAGGGTATCTCAAACGAGGATCTTTGGAAAAGGATGAAAGAAGATAACTCCGGAACAGGGTATTCTGATTTCTCGACCCTATCTGTTCATCACGTCTATGAGCACATCTTGCCATGCCATGAGTGCTTCGCTATTCGCCAGTCCTTCATATCTGGTATTTATGATCTAGCTCTGGGGTGGTTTGAGCGGGATGCCTATTTACCTCAATCAGTGAATCGATCTCCCACGTCAATGACGAGCCTAGGCGATAACCCAGGTTGCAATCCACGACACTTCAGTATTAACGGTCAACAATCGAAATTCCAAGGCACGGCGGGATGCGGTCAGTCTTGATCGTAATAGCTTCAAGGCGGGAGAATTGCGGGTTACTTGACACCTCCTTGTGATTGGTTTGAGGAAATCGTGGGGGCCCTCCCCGGCAATTTATATTAGTCCGCGGCATACAACAGCTACTTCGCCTTTTTGCGACGAAAGGCTTGGGGAACTCTGAAACACCAATACAAAAACAGGGCACCGGCGATATTGATCGCACTGTAAGCCAGGGTAATGGCGAAATTCCTCCAACGATCGTCATAGTGGATTCCGATCCTCGCAATCAAGCTATCTGTGTTGGACACAGGGCAAAATTGGCACTGCTGTGCGGTGTCATGGTTGAGAAGTCTGCCTCCATTTTCATTGATGTAGTCTTGTAGATAAGCACCACAATTCTGCCCATCGGGGGAGACGAATCTCAAGATCTCCTTCTCTGTACATTGAACTTCCACGCCTGAAATGCCGGTGGAAACAATCCCACTGATGAAGTATGTAAGGGGTGTTGTGCGGTACATGAATATCCAAAATCGAGGCAGAGCGTTTGGACTGACTAGAACTCTATGAGAGATTATCAGTAGGGAGGTTACTAATATAAGAGGGTGGGAATCCACGTCTTGAACCTACCCGCAGAATATCAGAGACAGGGAGTAGAATAACGCGGAGATATTTATTCCAGTAGCGGCGTCGGGCATGATGGTAACTATCATTTGTGAGAAAGTGGAGGAGAACAGCATGTAGGACCAGATAAGAAGGAACATTAGCCCTGCTCTTTCGTTCAGAGAATGTGTGACAAGGGCATTTCTGTACATTCCTACAGGATAGTACCAAGTGGTGAATTGAATGACGGCCAATATGGTCTGCCACGGTAGCTCCGAGACAATGTTGGATATAAGGAATACCATCCACGAGTATGTGCGAGATGGGCGCTCCACAAGTTCGTACAGAGAGCGATTCTGAAGAAAACGCGGCATTATCAGTTGGACAAGACTGCTGTGTAATGTGAAAAGAAGGAAGACCGAGAATATTTGGTTCTGAATGCCTTGAATACTGTTAGAAGACTTGTAGAACGAGAACCCGTTGACGAGGCCCTACGATGGTCGTTAGACATGCAACAGGAAACTAACCGACGATGACTTACGGCACCAAGCGTGAGAAACACTTTAGAATATAAGTACGAAGGAGTGCGCCAATCTTGCTCAAAGTTCCTCTTCGTAACAATGTAAAGCTGCATTAGGTAGGACGAAGCATACTTTTGACACTGAACCGTCTCCGGTGCTTGTACGGTAGGCGCCTGTAGCCTTTTCTTCATCACTTTCAGCGCATCTTTGATTTTTAGCCTTTCTCTTGAGTCTTGCCAGATCTTGGGCCAATCTATCTTCTTGTTTGCATCTGCCGCCCCGCTGGTGATATCCATAAGCCATTCTGCAGGATTCTCTTCTGGTTTGCATCCTGGAACTTCACCCCTGTGGAAATAATTGATAACTGTCTGCGAGTTGGGACCTATGTCTCCAAAGTAGATCGACCGACCGTTCTGGATGAATAGTAGTCGGTCGAATATTTCGAATAGGACTCCCGAAGGCTGGTGGATGGTACATAGGATCGCTTGACCGGAATCAGCAAGTTTACGAAGAAGAGAGCAAATTGACCATGCCGTATTGCTATCTAGGCCAGAAGTAGGTTCGTCCAGGAAGAGCAGCAGTTCTGGCCTTGCAGCAAGCTCAATGCCAATAGTAACACGTTTCCTTTGCTCGATGTTGAGACCTTCTCCGGGAGTTCCTATTACCGCATTGGCAAAATCCATCAAATCGAGGGTCGAGATCACTTGATCGACGTAAGCCAATTTCTCTGCTCTGGAATATTCTGACGGCTGTCGCAGAAGGGCACTGAAAATGAGTGCTTCTCTAACAGTTGCTGTTGGAGTGCCCATGTCCTGCTGTTGCGCGTAACCGACTTTGCGCGCAAATCCTTTGTTGTGGAATTTTGCATCAACGATTTTGTCCCCATTGATCACCCCAGTCGTTGTTCTGTTAGCAAGCACATTCAGAAGTGTGGTCTTCCCCGCACCAGACTCACCCATTAGGGCTGTTAAAGTTCCCGGTTCGACCCAACCTTCAACATCATCGAGTAACCGTCGAGAGCCCGCTTTCGTCTCGAAATCATAGCTGAGATTGTCCCAGAGAAAAGTTGCCGCGTGGGTCTCTCTCCCGCCTAGCCACTCCCCGCTTCGGTCCAAATAGCTTGAATCTGAGGATTTCGGCGTAACCGTTTGGGGCTGCTGAGATTCTTCGTCTTTCCCTCCAGCGCGTGATTCTTGGTGGCGACGGAAAATCAGTACCTCCCCCCTTGATCGCTGAGAGGGGACATATTCTGCCGCAAAAAGGTAGAGAAAGCAAAGGAAACACATCAAGCCGATCAGAATACCCAAGTTCCGCCAAAGGTGTTCTGGAAAATATTGGAACGTAGTCGCCAGATATGTTGAGCCTTCGACTACGGTCTCGCCTGGACGAGCACCAGTGACGGCACACATTCTTTGGTTAGCAGCACCATGCAGGTAGCTTTGCCCTTGTGGAACAAAACTAACGCAAGGGAACTGGCGGCCAGAAAATTCGTTGATCATGAGGCTCTCGAAGGCATACCCCACCGGGTTAATATAGCCAAACCACCTGAACCAGGGATGCATGCTAGGGATAGGCAGAACGAATCCTGTGTAAATTACAAGCAGCAATATGAAGTCTGCTCCGGGTGCTATTGAAGCAGTCAGAGTACGAGACATAGCTCCGATTGTCCGGTATAGCATCGATCCAGTGAGCAGACTGATAAACGCGAAAAGATAGAATGTAAAGAAGGCCGTGGGAGTTCTCCGCATGTTGGCGAGAAAATAGAAGGGTATGTTGAAACACGCTGTTAGAAGCACCTTGTTGGGAAGGTCGCATACCATGGATGCTATTGCTTCGGCGGATGGGCGATAAAACGCAAATTGAAAATGCTTCTCGACAACGGGTCGATGGTCCCACAGCTGGACCCCCTCAAAGGATGCAAGGAAGGTGTTTGTTAGAATTGTGAAAAACAATAGAACTCCTCGGCCGAAGAAGCTACTGGTGTCGTCTGGCATATTGTAGAACATACTGCCGAGAATAATTGACACAATGGCGTTGCCTACAATGGCCGAGATGACCGGTGGTAGATCCTCGATCAGTCTCTGAAAGGCTCGCACAATGCAGAGCCTGATTTGCTCAAGGAGAGTTATTTTGTACGGCGTTGACCATGGCTGCCAAGGTAGCTTGAAAAGCCCTCGTTCATCTTGTTTGTCTCGAGAACGTAAAGGGAATTTGTTTTCATAGGATTGGATCTGTACTTTTAGTTTATCTCTGTCGGCGCTGCGATCCCATATTTGCGCGAATTCATCAGGACTTCGAGGAACTTTAATCTCGTATCCTTTTCCCACGGTACTTTCGAGAGGATTCGTAAGCGAACACAAGAAGTCGGCAGTAGTAGAACGTTGGGGACAGACGAATCCAAGGTTCGTGAAATAGACCTTCGCTGCAGTAGTGGTCCCAAAGAAGATTTGGCGGCCCTCATACAAAAGGGTCACCTTATCGAAGGTGTTATAAATGTCCTCAGAAGCTTGATAGAGACTAGCAACTGCCACAGAGCCCGTTTTTCTGTTGGACGATCGAATGGTTTTCACAAATTGCAGTGCGTTGGCGCTATCGAGTCCTCGAGTACTATTATCCCAGCATTGCACAGAAGAGCCACCTACTAGCACTTCTGCAATACTGACTCTCTTACGCTCTCCGCCGCTGGCGCCTCTTATAAAGGAACTTCCAACCTTAGTGGCCAGAGTTCCTTCAATGCCTAGGCTCTCAACAATAACATTCATTGACCTTGAGGCCTCGACCATCGGATCAGATTTGGTGTCAAGCACTTTGGGCGTTCTAGCTTGCGCAGCAAACATCAAAGTTTGAGATACAGTCAAATGGGGGAAATGAATGTCTGACTCTGATAGATAGGTGCATTCTCCCCGGAAGTGTTTGCGTACCTTGTCCATCGACATTCCTAGCCCGAAGCAATTAGTGCATTACACAGACCATATATGACATGAAATTGAATTACCTTGATAATTGATCTCTGATGTGTGGTCAATACGAAATCCATGTGTTTCTCCCGCCAGCGATTTGAGAAGAGTCGTACAACCGCTGCCTGGCCTTCCAAGGACGAGGAGCATTTCTCCGCTGGATAGAACACCTTCGCAGTTCCTCAAAATGTCTTTTCTCACATTCTGAGAACTTCCGAAGAGAGCTCCCAATTGGCTGAGGAATGCCAGTGGATAATTTGAGAACGTCTTCTGATAATCCGTCGGAGTGTCAAAGCCAAATACGTTCAGGTTTTGGTAGACCACGCCTGCAGATGGCTTTTGGCTCATTCTCGAATATTTGACTTCACTACCTATTGTGAGCTCCTAAACCGAGTCCGTTCTACCACCGGTATATGTCAATATCAATTCTCCGATATCTGGACTGCAAGACGGAGCGAAGGTCAAGTGGTATAGGTCGCGATTCGGCTTTGTCGTGTATCCAATAAGCATTCAATTAGCTACTCTGCAGTCTCTAGGTGACTTGGGCACATAAATAGGAAGGAGCTGAATGCACGAGGATCATTCAGTGTCAAGCCTTCAAATTGGACAGCACCTCGTTGGGATTCATTTAAACGTGGAAGCGCACAAATGTTTCACGCCCACAAGCTATAACTCCGGTACCAAGGTTTTTATTCGTTACAGTAATATAAATGGTAAATTAAGGTACGAGTACTCTCACGAGGTCCCGCGTCCCCCCAAACGCGAACCCTTACCCACATGTGCCCGGACCCTCGGAAGCATTCTTTACGTTTACTCGTATGCACGAGGTTTCCGCGCACACTGGGTTTCCGCTTACGCTAACTATGACTAGTTATCTTACCTAGTGCCCTTTTTAGCATGCTAAACCCGATACTATCTGTAAAGGTTAGAGTGCGCGGAAACCCAGTGTGCGCGGAAACCCCGTGCATGCGAGTACAGGATGAATCAGCGAACGTGCTAAATATATCGCTTGTTGCTTTTCACCTGAATTATAAAGATGAGGTTATTTATACATGATCCGTAGTGCACCTGGAATCTGTTGAAATTAATTGTCGTGATTAGTTTTGAATTAGCTGATGCATTTTCCAGGCTTTGCCGCATAGATCATTCATTCGAGCCTTTCCATCTATGGCATGACAATCAGGCAACCACCCACTATTCCACATTCAGTGTGTGCCTGCCTCGCAGAATCGACTAGAAAGATAACAAATGGGGTGCAATCTAAAATTGCTACGTTGCCTAAAGGATTCTGCACCGTAAACCTGGCATTACTCTTTTGCCTTGGCGTAGTCGTCTCCTTCGTGGAAGCTTTGATAGGTGCGTCAGTGAAGCCTGCAAAGAGCTGAACCTTTTTGTGCCGCTCCACAGATATGTGTGCATGCAGCTGAAACCTGAGAATGCTAACTTGCATGATTGATTCTACTTCGTATATCTGGCGTCACTTGTTTGCCTTGGCGTACCTAGTCTAGAAAATTCCAATCGGGCGGAGCTTGCAAAGAGCTGAACCTACTGCCCTTTTCATGCTGTTCCACAAACACGCATGCATTGAGTTTATCCGTGCCCCGCCCTTTCGCTCCAATTATTCGCTAGGCTTCACATATTGTCTTGGTCTCGTCACCTGCACGCCCATGCTCACACATTGTAATTCGCTGCTGTAATTCTTAGTCCTCAATTACTTCGCCCCACAATCCTTCGTTCCTTCTAGAGACCTTGTTCATTCAGAATGTACGGCGTAGACGGATATTGAGCGGCGCGGACGTCTGGAATGCCTGGAGCCACAGGGTCAGGCTATTCGTTCCATTTCCTAGCTAATGTGAAGATCGCGTGAGATCTCCAAAGTTGACCTTTATCGTCGCTGTACCGTCAGGCGTAATGCTCAACAGTCTATCGTCGCTAAAGTAGATCCCATTGAGCAACCGCCTTGCTTGTATTCTAGCTCGTCCTGAGAAATTACAACACGCTTTTGAGGTTAAGAAAAAAATTGATAGCGCGAATATGTGGTCTTGTTAAACGTAATGGAGCAGAGAAATCCCCCCCCTCTATCTAAATGCTCGTTTCCGAATTCTGAACGGAATCTCGTTGCGCGGCCGCTGAGTTCCGATCCCATAAAAAGTTGAAGTCTCTTCGAAGCTCTTGTCCGTTACATGTAGTTCGACATCAAAGTAATGAACAATCAAAGCGCAAAAAGCTACAATTTCTCGCCGAGCGAAGCCCCGCCCTGGACAAGTCCTCTCTCCTATACCATAAGGCATATAAGAGTCTGCCAGGCCCGAATTGACGAACTTAGGCTGCTTGCTGTCAAAGACGGCCTTCGATATCTCAACTCTGTCTTTGGTTCCCGTGGACATTGCCGGCTTTCGCGGACCACTCTGCGAATCACCAGGGTAAGTCAAGAACCGATCAGCCCAGAAATGATCAAGAGGGTAATCCCCGTTCCTTGTGTTCCAAAAGGTAGAATCTCTGTGAGCTTCACCGGCAGGGACAACAACTAGACTGTTCTTAGGGATTCTCCATTCGTTTATTCGCATATCCTCTCTGTCGCTGGAGAAGATAGTCTGCACTTTCACGCGTAGACGAAGTAGCTCCGAGTAAATTGATTGCAGTAGTGGGACAGCCAAAAGCTTTTCAATGTCCTTATTTGATGTTATCCCACAAAATTCGGCCGCTGCAAGCTCTTCCCGAACCCTAGATAGCAAGCCTTTGTCTTTGAAAACTTCAATAATACTCCAGATAGCCATAGGATGGATGTTGACACTGGCCCTGCAAATTGCGCGTGCTCAGCATGCAATTTTGATATCAAGCACAAATGTAAATATTCAACTTACCCCCAGAGCACACCGAAATCCGACGATGCAATCGAATCGTAATCCCAATTATCAATATTTCCTAGGATGCTCTGACGCTCTCTGACGAAAGCAGATCCCCACCACTGGTCATTCCCTGTTTCTTTATTGATATCGCTTTCCTGAAAACGTGCCCTCGCAATGGCATGCCATATTTTCACGTCTTGAATGAGGCTTTTTTGAAGTCGATAAGCCTCGGGAATACACCACCTTGGAACACCTTTCATCAGACTTTGAAGATATGGATAGTATCTTAACAAATCCTGTGTAAAATTGGGGTTGACGCAATCGAGAATTGGGCCGGCGATCGCTTCGTTCATTGCAGATGTCATTGTTGGCAGCCAGAAATCCATAAGATCGGGAAATTGTCTCCAGTCGTCTTGGATTTCAAGCAAGGAAAGTCGACGTGTGAATGCGGTCGAAAAGCTTCGATAAATCTTCGAGAGACCTTCGCCCAATAGATGCTTGTGAAAGTTGCTGTGTGTGAGATAGTCTATTCGATTATGAGGTGCAATATTACTCCCTGGCATTGGGTTTGGCGTTATTCCAGAAATATCCGAAGTGTACGCATCCAACGCCTTGGGTGCCATGCCGAATAAAGTTTTTAGGACAAACGTGGTGACACCTGGCGTTGTTATTGTAGTAGGATATTTCCGCAATCTCGCCACATTCTCGGGCTTGTAGACGAAGTAAACATTGTATCCCAGTATCTTAAGGCCGTGGACCGTTCCTGGCCCGATAGCCCGCCTACAGATGTTCAGAACAATTAGCAAGGAAATACGAAGAGAGTCCGGTAGATATGCACTGACGTAACATTAGAGAGGAATTTGACGGGGTCAAAGGCGAAGCTGAACGCGTTGCCAACGAAAGGCACTATATAAGGGAGAATTGGGGGCACTTTGACAGCGTCTCGCGATCGCTGTTGCACTATGAAAGATATCCAGGTTGAGGCATAACAAAGAATTGGAATGGGAACGAGAAAGAGGCTCAAGTACAGTACGGAATGCATGAATGTAGACCTTGAGAGGGAAAAAGTAAGTTAGAGAGTTGAAGAGACGCTGTGATGGATCCACCCACGAGGCAAGAGTGAAATGTGAAGTAGAAGTGATTAAGGCATCGAGGGCCATGAGGGAAGAGGCAATCAACAATGTATCAAAGCGCGAAATGGCGAATAACCAAGAATAGAAGTGAGGGTCTCCTGCCTCGACTCATTGGCCAGCTTATTCTATGAGAACACCTGTAAGGCAGCAGTCTAGCAGTGGGCGACAAAGCTCGCCCTGCCTGACATCTTATTTTGACGAAGGAGCGATGGAAGGCGGGGAGGTCAGTTGCGTTCCTACGTAGCCTAGCTATGATTCAGAATGGGGAAAAGTAAGGCGATGGTGTGTACACCATTTTAGTGGGAAATCGTAATTGCGGCGACATTCTGTCATGCGAGCATGCTGTGGAACATCAATTTATTTGTCATGGGAGGTTCATTGAATAAAACGAGCAAGGCAAACGGATTTAAACTCACAACACATGATACAAAAACCGTTCTGTATGAAATACGCATTGTTTTTATTTCAGTCAATCCGGTATCAATACCGTTATCGTAAGGCCGATTTCTGCGTGTCTCAGAGTCCCGTGGCTCTGAGACTCTGAGGCAAGTTACTGCGTCAACCATACCCATGACTTCTCTTCATGGTTTTGCTCCTTGGCACAACAAAAAGAGACTTAATTGATATCACAATGAACGTCTTCGAATCATCGCAAATTGCAGCTGCGCTTGCGGCCTTTGCCGTCTTAGCAGCATACTTCTTCTCTCAGTTGTACAATGCTCGTAGCCTGGTTTGGGACAGGCAAAAGAAAGGCTTGGTATGTGACCTTACTACAGACTTCCACCATCTCAGTCTCCGCCAAACTCATCAAACTTCAGCCTGTGGCTCCAGGTCATTCATTCCTCTTCGGCCACTTGCTCTATCTCAAATCTATGATAGATAAGCTACCGCCAAACGCCCATTATCAAAGCGCTTTAGGCGATGTTGCTCGAGAGCATTTTCAGAAGGAGGGGGTCTTCTATATCGACCTGTGGCCTGTCTCGGGACTCTTAATTGTCGTTGTATCGCCGCATGTTGCAAATCAGATCCACGCCAACCCCAACATATCCATGCGGAGACCTACTTTGCTGCCTCGCTTTTTCAGGCCGATTTGCGGTGGTCCGAGCATGTTCGATATGCCTGAGCACAAGTGGAAATTCTGGCGCCCGGTCTTTAGCAGGGGCTTTAGTGCAGACCACATCTTGTCTCTTGTCCCCGGAATGGTCGATGAAACAGTTATTTATTGTGAAACTTTGCAGAAGCTTGCACAAAAGGGAGAACTGTTCTATCTGGACTTCACCACTCTTCGCTTTACAATTGACGTTATTGGAAGGACGATACTGTACGCTATAACATCTCCGCTGCAAAGTAATATCCGCTTGTTACTAACACACACGATGAAAGGAATGTACCATTAGGAGCTCAAAGAGGATACAATGTGTTGGCCGACTGCATGCTAAGTCAGATCAGGTGGCACCAACCGAACGGGGACGCAAACCCGTTCGAATATCTGAATATAGTACGCAAAGCTGTGCATTGGTGGAACGGGCGCCAGATGGACAGATACATTGGCAATGAGCTCGACAAGCGGTATAGTGAGTACAAGGCCGATGGAGAAGGCAAGCGCACCAAAGCAGTCATCGACTTGGTCTTGCAGGCCTACCTACCCGAGAATAACAGAACAAAGTCAACACCTTCTTCTGACAAGCTCGACCCAGAGTTCCACGCTTTTGCCATCAGCCAGATCCGCCTTTTTGTGTTTGTGGGACACGATTCGACAAGCAGCACCATCTGCTACATCCTTCATCTCTTGGCCACCCATGCCGAAGCTTTGGCTCAAGTTCGACAAGAACATGATCAGATTCTTGGGACGAACCTATCGGAAGTGCCCTCACTTCTCCGGAATCGGTCATATCTCACCAACAATCTACCCTATACCACTGCCGTCATCAAAGAGTCTCTTCGCCTGTTCGCTCCTGGGGGTGCAAGCCGTGCAGGCCAGCCCGGCGTTGACATCATCGACGATCAAGGCAATCGCTGCCCAACGGATCATACCGCAGCCGTCTTCACGATTCATACCGAGATGCACCGAGCGCCAGCCTACTGGACGCAGCCCGACGTCTTTCTCCCCGAGCGCTGGTTGGTCACCCCGGGCCACGAGCTCTACCCAATCAAAGGCGCTTATCGAGCATTTGAGATTGGACCCCGGAACTGCGTCGCGCAAGGCTTTGTCATGACAGAACTTCGAGTGGTCCTTGCGTGCGTGGTGCGACAATTTGACTTTCAGCCGGCGTATCAGGAGTGGGATAGGCTGTACGCCCTGGGCAAGGAAGGGACTCTGAAGACATACCGTGGGGAGAGGGCTTACCAGATTGAGGAGGGCGCGGCACATCCGGCGGAGCATTATCCGTGTAGAGTTTCTATACGAAAACAATCGAACTGATCAATCGTCGCGGCTCCACTGGTAGCATCGGCATGAATAGGTGACCAGCCCACCTGTTTCTAACCATGATCTCTTCAAAATCGGACCAAAACTGCTTTCTCTCACCCACGCCGCTCGATTAGCTCGGTTTTCGAATGGAGGGAATTCTTGGCGCGAATGAGCAGCTGCCGAAGCCATTGTTTGTCTTGAAGGCTGTCGATCTGTGTCAAAGAGACCAACCGCTGGAATTTGTGTATACATCATAGCGTTCTCAGAAGCGATAGATGATTCATGACATGAAGAAAGATTCGAACGAAAGTGCAGAACGCAATTGATGTCTGTTGTTCGATTTTTTCCCGACTTTCTTTCTGCTATCTTTTCCGTTAAACTTTCTTGAAGCGCTCTTCGTACAAGTCAATGTAGAGTCAACATGATATACAAGAAGTCTTTTAAATATCATCAATTTGAAAGATCTACTTGACAAACAAGAACTTCTTATTAATCAAGCAACATATTATCATATGCAAAACCTGTAGCGTTTTTTTTGAATTTGTCAAGAGTCTCATCAAAATTAACGAATCTTCAAAAAGTGCAAAATAAGAATCAGATTTGTATAATCAATCTCACTGTCTTCTCAGTGCTTCATATATAGTATATTCAACGCTTAATATGTAATATATTCAATGATTTATATGTAGTATATTCAGTGCTTTATATGTGACTCATTCAGTGTCTCATATGTTGTTGCAAACGTGCACTTCAAGTTAGTTTAACATAGATCATGTTAAACTATCATAAACTAGTATAAAGCTAATGTTGACATGCTAGTGATTTAGCATGTCTTCATGAGTAAAACTCATGATGTGTTTTATCTTTCTTCTTCTTTAGTAAACTGATCACGTTAAGTTGAGTCATCAAGATTGAGTTGAGTTCTTGACTCATCAAGACTTGATTTGAGTCAGAATTCTTAACTTGAATATTTAAGTCAAGTCAGAATTCTTGATCTGAGTATTCAAGTTAAGTCAGAAGATTGAAACTGAGTATTGACTTAAAATTCTCAACTCAACTCATTAAAACATGAAGATTAATAAATAAATAATTGTAAATAACTTGTTCATTCTTCATGACTTTTTATCAAATAATCTTCATGTTTTTTCTTCATAATTCTTTAATATCAAATGATCTTCATGTTTCTTCTCATGACTTTCTATCAAAAAGATAATGTAAAAAGATGTTATGAATGTAAATTAACTATGTTGAATCAAGTATTTAAGTTTAAGTTAAGTACTCAACTTGAAAAGTGTTGAGTTGAATTGAAATTTTTTTGAAAAAGTGTTGAATCAAATTGAGAAGTTGAATTCAACAACTTGAATTAAGTTAAAAAGCTTGACTCAACAACTCAATTTGAAAACTTAATTTAATTCAACAAGATATTAAATAAATGTAAATAGCTTAATTAAACAGTTTACATGATTTTTCTTCATAACTTTCTATCATGTTTTTCTGTCATGACTTTTTATCAAAGTCAAATGATTTTCATGTTTTCTCATTATGACTTTCTATCAAAGTCAAATGATTTTCATGTTTTCTCATCATGACTTTCTATCAAATAATCTTCATGTTTTTCTTCATGTTTTTCTTCATGTTTTTCTTTATGTTCTTCTTTATGTTTCTTTTTATGACTTTCTATCAAATGATCTTCATGTTTTCTCTTCATGACTTTCTGTTACAAATGTATTAAGACTGAACAAGACTGAAGTTTTAATCAATTTGCAGTGAACATTAGTGAGTTCTTTGCATAATGATTAAAGTTAATCAGCGAGCTAGTCAGATATGACTTAAATATGACTCAGATATAACTTAACACTTTTTTTCTTTTTCAACATTCTTTTCTTTCATCAACATCTTATTCATTTACATCACATTCTTTCTATATTACAAACACATTTCTTTCAAGTTTAACATAATCTCTGAACATTACATAAATAAAAGCTTTTGTATCAATCTTCTTCTGTATTCTTAATATTCAGTTATAACTATTTTTAAAGATCAAGCACTATCAATTCTGATCTTCATTGATTGTATCATTTAAACATGATTTTGACATTATATTAAAAATTTATTAATCACATGATACTGATTTCATTACTCATTCAACATACTCATTTAAACAGAATGAGTTTAAAGAAATTTATTTATTTGATGATTAATGATAATTGAAAAATAGAACAACATTAAAGAGTTTAATAAAATCAACGACAAGATTGTTTGAATTGCTAGACAACTTATTGCTCACTAAGTATGCAAAGTTTATTCAATCAAGAGAATCAACTAATTCTTATGAAGCAAATGAGTGAAAATAAGCTGTTCAACTTAATTAAGAGAATTATGATAAAGAATCTTCGTGAATTACTCAAGAATCAAATTGATCAATAAATTCAATGATAAAGAATCTTCGTTGTTTGTTAAAGAATCAATCAAATTAATCAATAAATAAATCTCATTTTCTTTGTTGAAGATTAAACATCATTCTATACATCTTTCTTCTTCAATCATCAAGCATTATCATTTATTTAATTCTTTTCTTTCAAACAAATTTCATTATGTTTAGTCATTCATTTATTAAAGAGCATTTTGAAAAATTTTGAAATCATTTCTCTCAAACTTCTAATGCTGATTCATCAAAATCACGAACGAAATTTTCAAGTACTGCATTATTCATTCATGAAGATGATAAATTATTTGTTGAAATGATAGTATTTCTGATATTTTATGAAATCTGAAAGACTTGAAGTTTAGCTCTTGATGAGAAAACAGATTGACTCTACAAGTTAAATAAACAACAAGAAGATGAAATCAAAGAGTTGAAAATTGAACTTTAAGTTAAAGAAAATACTTCTTTTAATTTCATTTACTCTGAGCGTTCTAGATCTCAAAAAATACTCGATTCTTCGCTGTTTACTGATGAAAAGAACTTTATTTGAAAGAATTAATATGAAAAAATTCAGAATAAACTAAAGATTAATGTTGATCTCTTTTTTAATGAATGAGTCAAACTGAGCTATGTACATTTCAGATTATTCAATAACGTAGTTGAAGTCACTCAATTTAAATGTAAACATGATTATATCAATTTCTATAAGATTGTTAATGATCTTTTGAAAGAACTAGCTGAGTTGTTCAATAATTCAGATAAGAAAGTCAACTTTTGTAAAGAATACTACAACTTGATTCAAGAATTCAAGAAATTTTATACTCAGTTTCAACGTTTATCTTTCTATCTAAACTATCATAAAAAGTAACTGATCATTGATTTGAAAGATAAAATACACTTTCATCTTCAATTCATTTGAATAAATTAACTAGTTCAATCTGATTCTTGAAAAGAAATTCATTTCTATTTGATTTATTTGAATAATGATCAGCGAGTCATTCAAGAGATTAAGAACAAGATCAAATGCATTAATAATCTTTTTAAAACTATTTTTCATAAAATGATTATTATCACTTTGTCAGTTGATTCTTTGAAGTTTAATCAGCTAAAGTTGCATGACGTGATTTTAACTAATGTCAAGAAAGCAAATGTTTTAGTTGAAATTTGTTTTATATATCATAAATCAGATCATAGCTTTAAAGAGTGCTTCAATTGATTTACTAAAATCAATGCAATGAATGATGAATATGATTAAACTGATTATGTTAAGTTGAATCATCAAGATCAAGTTGAGTTTTTAACTCATCAAGACTTGATTCAAGTCAGAATTTTGAAATCAAGTATTCAAATTAAGTCACAATGTTTGAATTAAGTATTCAAATTGAGTTAAAGTGTTGAAATTAAGTATTAACTTAAATTCTCAATTCAACTTGTTAAGACATGAAGATAGATAAATAAATAGTTGTAAATAACTTGTTCATTCTTCATAACTTTTTATCAAATAGTCTTCATGTTTTTCTCTCATGACTTTCTATCATGACTCTTTATCATGACTTTTTTTTATGATTCTTCTTCATGACTCTCTATTAAATGATCTTCATGTTTTCTCTTCATGACTTTCTAGTATCAAATGTTCTTCATGTTTTTTCTTCATGATTCTTTATCATGATTTTTCTTCATGACTTTTTTTCATGACTTCTTTTAATGACTTTCTATCAAATGATCTTCATGTTTCTTATCATGATTCTTTATCAAAAAGATAATGCAAAAAGATAATGCAAAAGCAAAAAACGAGAAAAATTTCTATATTTAACTCTCTTGACATCATATTCAATTACTTGATGAGTCGAGTTAAGTCAGTAAATTCTGACTCAACTTGAGATTGATATTAAATCAAGTCATGATGTTGAGATCAAGTATTCAAGTTGAATCACAAGATTAATATTAAGTACTTGAGCAAATCAGAAAGTAAATATAAAAACTTAACTTAATGATCAGTTTAAATATGATTGTTTTGATTTCAATTTCAATTTCGATTTAAAAAACTAGTCATTTCTTCAAAAGTCATTGAAGAAATAAAGATTATATCTTTATGCAAACTAAATGAAATTCTATGAAAAGAAAATTACTTTGAAAAGTCGTTTCTAATTGATGCTCATTTTATTTCTCAGAATTAATCTTTCAGTCTTTATCTTTTAATAAACAGTGATTCAATCATCTACATGATCATACATTCTGATTTAGTTAATAAAGTATGTGAGAAACTGAAAATTCAATTTATATCACTGACAAAAGAGAAGCTAATAAAAGATTATGATGAAAAGATATTTAAAAAAATCATCATTCATAAAATTCTACTCAATCTCATCATTGAAAGTTATAAGAAATTAATTGTATTAATGTTGATAACTGATATTGATCATCATGAAGTCATATTGAGTAAGCTTTGAATGAATAAAAACGAAATATTACTAAATATGCAAAATAATGTCATTGTTTTTTTGAATCAATTGAATACTTCTATTTCGATTTTTTCAATTCTTCTCAATTCAAAGCACTCAAGTTAATTGCAATTAACTTCATCTTTTTTAATTACTTAAACTAAAATTTCTATGATGTTTAAATGACTTGTTTCAATCATTGTTCAGAAACAGTCATTCTTGATTCAAAGCATAAACACAACTTCATTTAAAACATTGTTAAATCATTCAAAGAAGAATCAGACTGAAGTTTTTGCTTTATTCATGATAAACATCAATAGAAAAATCACGTACAATACTCAGTGCAATTTGAATGCTTTAAACGTCTCTTTAATCAATGAAATGACTCAGAATTTGAAAGATATTAAAGTGAAGCTGTCATCAAAATATCATGAGTTTTTAAATATTTTTGATCAAACTCAATTAAATAAACTACTTTCTCATTGCTTTTATGATCATAAAATCAAGCTCATCAATGATTTAATGTTTTCTTGCTGTTAAATTTATTAAATGTTTTCTGTCAAACTTCTGAAGATAAAGAAGTACTTAAATGAGAATCTGTTAAAGAAATTCATCACTTTTAGTCAGATCTTCTATTTCTTCTTCGTTTTATTTGCTCTTAAAACAAATGAAGATCTTCAATTCTGCATAAATTATTGAAAGTTAAATGTCATTTTCAAAAGAAATAAATATTCTTTATCATTGATAAATAAAATCATTGATAAAATAATGAATTGCAAACATCTGACTAGATTGAACATCATATCAGCGTTTAACAAACTGCAAATACATCTCAATAATGAGAATTACATCACTTTTATCATTGCTTTAAAAGCATATAAATACAAGATGTTATCATTTGAACTGATTAATGAATTGATCTTCTTTCAGCAATATATGAATGACATTTTATGAAACTTTCTGAACAACTTTTGTTAAGTCTATTTAAATGACATTTTCATTTATAGCAAAATGAGAAAGAAATATAAAGATCATGTCAAACTAGTATTGAGTCAACTACATGAAGCTGAACTGCAGATGAATATTCAAAAGTGCAAATTCAATGTAGAAGAAACTATTTTTCTAGAAATCATTGTATTAAAACTAGATTTTCATATGAATTTCAGTAAAGTAATAATCATAATCAGTTGAATCACTTTGATCAATCTAAAAGAAATTCAAAGCTTCATGAGATTTATTAACTTCTATCATTGTTTCATTAAGAACTTCTTGAAGCTAGTTAAATTATTCACTTAACTGACTAGAAAAAACACATCTTTTGTTTAAAACAATGTTTGTATTCAAGTCTTTAACAATTTAAAGAAACATGTTAACTCAATTTCAATACTTCATTACTTTAATCTTAAATGACAAGTTATTCTGAAAATCAATGCTTTGAACTATGTAAAAGATGAAATACTATCTCAATATGATGATGAAAAAGTTCTTTATTCAATGATCTTTTATAGTAAAAGCATAATTCTCATTGAAATCAATTATCATATTTATGATAAAAAATTGCTAGTCATTATTTGATGTTTTGAACACTGATAACTTGAGCTGAAATGCATTGAACTATTCATTCAAATGTTTATTGATCATCAGACTTTAAAGATCTTTATGAAAAATAAATAGTTGAGTCAATGACAAGTTAACTATCTGAATATTTTATTAAAGTTCAACTTTCAAATCATTTTTAAATCAGGTAAAATGAACATTAAAGTCAATACTTTAATCAAAATGTCTTTAGTGAATGTTTCTGAATCAGCTCAACATCTTAAAAATCATTTTCAAACTATTTTAACTTTTAATAAAGTTGATGTTTTATTTGTTGAATCAAAAGCAAATCTTTATCAATAAGTATATATGATCAATCAAACTGATGAATTCTGTCGTGAATATAAACAAGTTATGAATGAAAACAAGCTCAAATTTTATATTACTAAATTGAAAGATTGTAAAATCATTGATGATGTTTTATTTAAAAAAGACTTATTATGAGTTCTTGAAAATATGCATACAAAACTGTTGTAAAAAATTCATGATTAACTTTCAATCTTTTACTTCAACAATAAATGAACTATTGATTTAATTCAATGATTCTACTATTGATCAGATCATTGAGTCACAGTCAGACAATACATTTAAAACTGTCATGTCTGTTAATGAAGTAAAGTCTTTAAAAATAATATTAATGAACTTTATCATTTTTTACTCATTTTACAAGAATGCTGAAAAGATATATTTATGAACTTCATTACTGAGCTATTTCTATCAGAAAACTATAACATTATTTGCATAATTATATATTATTTCATCAAAGAATGTCACTATGTTTTCTGTCATTGAAAAAACAATGACATCTGAGTTGAAGAAACAGTTTAAATCATGTTATGAAACATTTATTGACTGCATGATTTATTCAGTTCTATTGTTTCAAACAAAGACTTTCAATTCATATCAACTATGTAAAAGAATCTTTGCAAATGATTGAGAATCACAGCTAGTTTATTTACAGTTTATCATTTTAAAATTAATGATCAATCAAAATAAGTCAATTAAAACATTGAATGCAAACTTAAAATCTACTGCAATTACATGCAGAATGACTGAGTTAAATAAATATTTATAATGAAATTCAATAATAATTTCAATATTTTTTTAATCACTTCAATGATTTTCTTTTACTTTAATAAAGAATTTCATTCTTGAATGAGTTTCAATTCAGATATGATTAATTATGAAATAATTCATGAATGACTTGAAGTTAGAAAAGCAAATAATATTATCATTTAAATGAAAGAATTATTGAGCTTTGATCATCAACAATTGAAAAAAATAAAGCTAATCATTAAAGTTCAAGTCAATAAACATAAACAAAATATCATCTATGAAGTAAATAATTAAGTTTGACTATCTTTCAGAAATGTCAAGACAACAAGACTCTGCAAAGATTTAAAAGATAAATAGCTGAGTTTCTATCAAATCATTGCAAAAATGAGTATTTTCTATCATTTTCATTTATCAATCAGCATGAAGCATTTGCATTCAATGTTCAGCTTAAAGCTACTATGATTATATTCAGAAGATTCTCTATCAAAACAGCATTTAAAATCACTCAGATTAATCATTATTAAAGATAATGAACATTGAAAGATAAATGATATATTGAATTTCAAATGTTATCAAGATTGAATATAGTACAAAGTCAAATGAACAGATTTAAATAAAAATAATAAATGATATTATATTAATAAAGAGAAATTTAATAATTCAAAGAAAGTTTTGAATGAATTTCATAAGTTATATTCAAACAAATCACGCTAAATATCAAAATAATTATCAACAAAAGTGAGTAAAGAAATTATATTCATATAAACATGAATTTTTAAAGAAAAAAATAATGTTACAAGTGTATTAAGATTGAACAAGATTGAAGTTTTAATCAATTTACAATGAATGTTAGTAAGTTTTCTGCATAATAATTAAAACTAATCAGCAAGTTAGTCAAATATAATTCAAATATGACTTAAATATAATTTAATACTTTTTTTCTTTTTTAACATTCTTTTCTTTCATCAACATCTTGTTCATTTACATTACATTCTTTTCATATTACAAACATACTTCTTTCAAGTTTAACACAGTCTTTAAACATTACATAAATAGAAGTTTTTATATCAATCTTCTTCTGTATTTTTAATATTTAATTATAATTATTTTTAAAGATTAAACATTATCAATTTTAATTTTCATTAATTATATCATTTAAACATGATTCTGATACTTTTTATCAAAAAAATAATGCAAAAAGATAATGTGAAAGTCAAAAAAATTTCTATATTTAACTTTCTTAATATTAAGTTTAAGTTCTTGATGAATCAAGTTAAGTTAAGTCATGTTAAGTTAAAAATGTGCGTAATTCAACTTTAATTAAGTTGAAAATGTAAGCAATTTAACTTTAAATCAAGTTGAATTCAAAATATTAACTTGAAACTTAACTCAATAATCAATTTATATAAATGTATCAAAGATCAAATTCTAATTAATTTATAATAAATGTTAGCAAGTTCATTGTATATTAATTAAAATTAATCAATGATTTAGTCAAGATTTGATTTAAATCTAATTCAAATTTGATTTAAATATGATTTAATCTTTTTTCTTTTTTTTAACATTTTCTTCATTTACATTACATTCTTTTTATATTATAACATATTATTAAGAAATAAAATATAAATGTGATATAAAAAGCTTTGAAATTAACAAAGTAAGCATGAACATATGCAATGATCAATTTAGTAAATAAATAGATTTAAAAAATAAGTTAAATATAAATGATTAAATAAATAAATATGTTTTTATGTAAATGTTCTTATATAGAAAAGAGATGAAAGATAAGTAAAAAGATGAAGAAGAAAACTTTGCTCAGAAAATTTTTATAAATGATAATCAATATTCTTATGAATTTTAAAGATGCAACTCAATAGTTTTGCTCAAGAAATTTTTATAAATGATAATCAATATTTTCATGAATTCTGAAAATGCAACTAAGTCATGCTCAGAAAATCTTTATTAATAATAATTAATATCTTCATGAACTTTAGATGCAATTAAATCAATGTTGTTTCATGAATCATCAAGAAGTGAAACTTCATTTTACAATATTATTTTTTCACTCATTTAATGCTCATTTATTGAGCATTAATGTGACTTTTTTATAATATTAACAAGATGAAAGTAAAAAGTGAATGATAAAAATTGAAGTCACAGATGTAATTTAAGCAAAGTTATAAAAAGTGAATATATTAAATAACTAGTAAAATGATAGCTAAATGATGAAGTATTCAAGAATGAAAACAAAATATATAATTAATCAATAAATTAATAGTTAGAAAGCAATATTTTCTGATGCAAAGATGAAACTTTGAACATGATTAGCTAGTAAATCAATAGTTAAAAAGTAATGATTTTTAAAATAAAACTTTGAACATGATAAAAATGAATAAAATCATTAAGATTTAACTTTAATCAATACATAATGAATATTAATGAGTTCATTGTATAATAATTAAAGCAAGTCTTGATCTGATGAGATAATAATTATTGTCAGAAACTAGGTTTGAAGAACTATCAATATAATGTATGATAGCTATGATAGAGTCAGATCTAGATACAAGTAGTGTACAGAACGAAAGACAAGAAGAAAAGAAAGCAAGATGAGCTTGAAGTGACTATATTACATGAAAAATTAGATCTGCTAGCGCAGTCGCGAAAGAGACATGTAGTCACATGACTTTCATGCAACTCAATCGAGCTTTCAGTCTAGCATCATGACAGTAGCTTTTCTCTTAAAGACTGAGCTTCTGCGAAGCGACTGATCAATCAAAGAACAAGACGAGATAATGATAATGAGAATGTCGAAGAACAAAAGAGAACTGAAGCAGTTTACTGTCATGCTGAATGATTGAGAACTAGATACTGAAAACGAGAAACGAGAACGAGACTAGATAATTAAGACGAAACGAGATCTAGACAAGAACTAGAAGTCGTTGCATTAACAACAAGAAATCGTGCAAGATTGAACATGAGATTCAACGACGGCAGAATTGACAACATGAAACTTCTCTAGAGTGATTTGACAGTTGTCGACGAGATTGAAAGATTTTCAGATAGAGAAATAATCTTCTCAATCAATATAGTACTTGAGTAGCGAAGAGCTATAACGTCGATCGAGCTTAGAGTTCAGAATACGATTGACATATCAAGCTCGTTCGTCATTTTCAGCGACAACGAGCTCACGAGATTCTTGACGCTGATCGAGCAGAGAGTCGATAGTCACATGACTCAGAAAAGTGACATGAAAGACAGAATGAATCTTCATGAATTCAGAAAGTTTGAGCTCGACAATCAGAGAATTCTTTTCAAATACACGTTTAACTTGAAAAGAATCGACATGATGATCATCTAGCTTGATCATAAAACGAGCGATGTTAAGATTCTTGACATTTAATCAGACTTCATCATTGACAAAGTATCAAGAGCAAGAACGACGAGAACGATTGACATTGACTTCATAAATGACTTGAGCGATTAACATTTCATCGCGAAGATGCTCAATGAGTTCTTTCATTTTCTTAGTGAAGTTCTCGACATCAATGAGCTTAGCTTGAGACTGAGCGAAGATGTCAAAAGACAGAGATTTCGAAGATTTGAATTCTAGACGAGAGTTTTGACCTGAATTAGTCAGAAAGAGCGAGGCTAGAGTGATTGTCGAGAGAGCGTTATTAGCAGAAAATTCAGCACTCGAAATTCATTTAGCTCAGTCATTCTGCATGTAGTTAACGAACGCACGAAGATAGTGTTTCATAATGACGTTAGAACGTTTCGTTTGATCATTCATCTGAGAATGATATGCAGTGAATAACTTAGCATCGATCTTAAGCATCTGACATAAGTGATTTCAGACATCGAAGATGAACTGAGTGTCTCGATCTGACAGAAAGAACTCGAGTAATTCGTGATGTTTTCAAACATGAGCGTAGTATGCGTTTGTGACTTCTTTCACTTTCATGATCACAGTGAGAACTAGATGTCTCATCTTGATAAGACGATCGACAAAGACAAGAACATATCTATAGATTACATTCATGAAGATGCTGAGCGAAAGTGAATCTACATAGTTCATAGAGACATCACGTCATCGACGTTGAGATACTGAAAGAGAACGCAGTCATTCTTGAGTTCTCTGACGAGATGATTTGAAGCGAATGCATACATGACAGTTTCGAACAAAGCGTTGAACATACTTGTATATGTTGAGTCATCAATAGACACGACTGACTAGATTGTAGCATTTAGCTCTTTCTGAATGTTCATCTGCAACGCTATCGTGAGCTAGCTGAATGATTCGTAGACGAAGATGATTGAAATTAGAAACGTACTTTCTATCGCGAAAGTATAAGAAGTTGTCTAGATTCTCACATTCTGTGAGAGAAATTTTGCTGTGATATCATACTTTCTTGCGAAGTGCTTCGAGAATCTGAGAAGCGAATTTATCACTATCTTCGACTTGATTTCATAGAGTCTGAGTGAGAACATCGACAGAATCTTCTTCTGAATCAA
>JAABUS010002334.1_pt1 | contig 36338 bp, 35 predicted proteins | sample 5560161 | NCBI WGS metagenome assembly JAABUS01 (sample SAMN10711885, study PRJNA513376) | rock metagenome | isolation source: Antarctica rocks | place: Antarctica: Victoria Land, Trio Nunatak nord | collected 2016-01-04
ATACCTGGCAGGGCCTACACCAGCGGATCGAAGACCAGGAAACGGCCCTGGAGGCGGCGCACCGTGCCGTTTTAACCAGCACGGGTCTGACGCCCACCGAAACCTACTCTGCCGATTACATCAATCAGGTCTATGACCACCGCCGCGACGCTGTCGTCCTGGCGCCGGTATTCGCCTTTACTGTTCCGCCCCGGCCGTCGATTCAATTGGCCGATGAGTTCAGCGACAGCGCATGGTGCGAGCGGGAAGAAGCATCGGCCCGCCTGCTCTGGTCGGGTCAGCGCTGGGCGGTCCGACACATCGATGAGATCATCGGTCTCGGGAGCGCAGACGCGGAATTTTATCGGATCGCCTGACCACCCTTTCGGCCACCGGCCTGCCCGGTAGCTCGTGATCGGCAGGGTATACTTGTCGCTCACGCCGGTGCCCCCCCGCTCCATTTTGCGATCAAGGTGATTCGATGCCCGACTTCAAAATCGTTTCTGATCTTCGCCCAACAGGGGACCAGCCGGTGGCCATCGACGGGCTCGTCGAGGGACTCAACACCGGGAAACGCAACCAGACGCTTCTCGGCGTGACCGGCTCCGGGAAAACGTTCACGATGGCTAATGTCGTCGAGCGAGTCAATCGCCCGACCCTTGTTCTCGCCCACAACAAAACGCTGGCGGCGCAGCTCTATTCAGAGTTCAAAGAATTTTTCCCCCACAACGCCGTTGAATATTTCGTCTCGTATTACGACTACTATCAGCCAGAGGCGTATGTGCCACGGACCGACACCTTCATTGAGAAGGACGCGGACATCAATGAGGAGATCGACAAGCTCCGGCATGCCGCCACGCGGGCGCTGCTTACCCGACGCGATGTCATCATCGTCGCGTCAGTTTCCTGCATCTACGGATTGGGATCACCGGAAGAATATCAGCAGACGGTCGTCTCGTTACGGCGTGGGGGCCAGGTCAAACGCGACAAGGTGGTCCGACATCTGATCGACATTCAATATGACCGGAACGATATGACGCTGACGCGGGGCACTTTTCGGGTCCGCGGCGACACGCTTGAGATTTATCCGGCCTACGAGGAAATAGCGGTCCGCGTCGAGTTCTTCGGCGACGAGGTGGAACGCATCGTCGAGGTCGACCCGCTGACCGGCGAGCTGCTGGTGGAGCGCATGGAGGTGGAGATCTTCCCGGCGAAGCACTTCGTCACCAATGCCTCGAAGCTGACTGCGGCGATGCACGACATCGAGGCGGAGCTTGAAGGACGACTCGCGGAATTTCAGGAGCAGGGGAAACTGCTCGAGTCAGCCCGGTTGCGGCAGCGGACGATGTACGATCTTGAGATGCTCCAGGAGACCGGGTATTGCTCCGGCGTAGAAAATTACTCCATGCACCTCTCGCGTCGCCGTACTGGCGAGCAACCGTCAACATTGATGGACTATTTTCCTGATGATTTCGTCATGTTTATCGACGAATCCCATATCTCACTCCCACAGGTACGAGGAATGTACGCCGGGGACCGCGCCCGTAAGGATGTGCTGATCGAGCATGGGTTTCGCCTTCCCTCCGCTCGGGACAACCGGCCGCTCACGTTCGCCGAGTTTGAGCAGATGGTGAAGTCGGCCATTTTCGTCTCGGCGACCCCCGGTCCCTATGAGCACCAGCATAGCGAGCAGACCGTCCAGCAGGTCATTCGACCGACTGGGCTGATCGATCCGTCGATCTCAGTGCGGCAAACGAAGGGTCAGATCGACGATCTCCTCAGTGAAGTGAAACTCCGCGTAGCTCGGGGCGAGCGAAGCCTGGTGACGACACTCACCAAACGGATGGCCGAAGATCTCGCCGATTACTTGAAGGAGATGGGAGTTCGCACCCACTACCTCCACAGCGAGATCGAGACGCTTGAGCGAATCGAGATTCTTCGCGATCTTCGGCTCGGAATCTACGATGTCGTCGTCGGCATCAATCTCCTCAGGGAAGGTCTCGACCTGCCGGAGGTTTCCCTGGTCGTCATCCTGGACGCCGATAAGGAAGGCTTCCTCCGCTCGGAAGGGTCGCTGATCCAGACGACGGGTCGCGCCGCTCGGCATGTCGATGGCCAGGTCATCATGTACGCCGACACGATGACGCGGTCGATGAAGGCCGCGATCGACGAAACGTACCGGCGCCGGGCGATTCAGATGGCGTACAACGAAGCGCACGGCATTGAGCCGCGGGGCATTATCAAAGAGATTAAGGATCTGACCGATCGTGTCCGAGCGGCAGCCGAGGAAACGACGGCCTACCATGCGAACGGCGACGGCAAGGCAGGGGTGATCGCCGAGATTCCCCGTGACCAGCTGGCGCGAATGGTCAAGGATCTAGAGTCGCAGATGAAGACCGCCGCACGCGACCTGGAGTTCGAGAAAGCCGCGCTGTTAAGGGATCAGGTCGTCGAGCTTCGCCGTATCATCGAGCTCGATCCGATCACCTCCTGAAACGCTCGTTTATCTGGCATCCGTAAAGGAGATCCAAGAACCTTGGCGGTTTGGAAATTGGTGGCCGCATGGCTGCTGCTCACCTTGCTGACGACCGGTCGATCCACCATGGTGTTTGCTCGCCAGGAGGCTGAAACGACACCGTGTCCGGCGGCAACGGGTGTCACCTCGGGGATCGGCGATACTTGCTCATCCGGGGGTCCGACCAGCGAGCTCGCGCCCGAGATTCCTCCGCCGGATCTCCCAAGCACGAACGAGCAGGGCTACGCCTTCGAGCTGAACGCTACCCTGGCCACCAGCCTCGGTACGGTGCCGAGTCAGGCGCCCATCTACGAGATGACGAGAGCCGCCGCCGCTCGCGGTGAAGTCGAAGCCCTCGCCAAGCGTGTTGGAATTACCGGGCCTGTCGACAACCAGGGTCAGGACGCATTTGCCGCCTCAGGCAACGGTGAGCTGTTCGTGTCTCCAGAGTTGATCCAGTATGTTGCGCCGGTCGACCCGGGGCCCGGAAGCCTTCCCCCAGATGAACAGGCAGAGGCAGCGGCACGTGACTGGCTCGATCGTGCCGACCTTAACCCTCGTGATCTCGGTGACGGGAGGGTGGTCAGCCGGCCCGACAGCGGCGACCGCGTCATCTTGCTCTTCAGTCCGACCGAGCCAGGCAACGTGCTGGCTTCAATTCCAAGCATCACGGTGTCGGTCGGCGTCGACAATCAGGTGCTTGAAGTCTCCTCGCGATGGGCCACGATTCGCCGCACCGATCTGTACGAGCTGCGGGACGTTGAAAAGGCGTGGTCTGAGGTGCAGTCAGGCGAGGCCTATATCGAAACGGACCTCGGCAAAGACGGCCCGCCCCAGGGTGCCACCGTCAAGGGATCCGTCAAGTACGACACCATTCAGGTTGCCTATACCAGCGCCGGGCCGCCCGGAGCGACCCAATATCTCTTGCCCCTCTTCGTCTTTAGCGGTCGTCTGACCCTGGATGGTCGCGACGGTTCGGTGCCTCTCAAAGCGTACGTGGTCGCGCTTGCGAACAGCGGGGCGCCGGTTGGTCTTACGTCGGATCGTCGCGGATGACGACGGCACTGACCGAGACACATGAAGGTGCCTCCTTAGACGGAGGCGTCCTGGTCATCCATGGGCCGAATCTCAATCTTTTAGGCACTCGGGAGCCAGATGTCTATGGGGTTTCGACGCTCGCCGAGATCGACGCCCGAATGGTTCGTGCCGGTGCATCGGCTGATCCTCCGCTCTGGGTCGAGTCATTTCAATCCAACCACGAAGGGGCGTTGATCGACACCATCCAGGTTCGCGGAGCGGCCGCGAGCGCAATCATTATCAATCCCGGTGGTCTGACCCACACCAGCGTCGCCCTCCGCGATGCGCTGGCAGCGGTAGCGCGCCCGGTGATTGAGGTCCACATCACGAACATCCATGCGCGCGAATCGTTTCGCCACCATTCTTTCATCGCACCCGTCGCTGTTGGACAGATCGCCGGTCTCGGACCGGAGGGATACCTGCTCGCCCTTCAGTACTGGATCAACGTGGGTCGCCACCAGGCGGTCCTCGGATCGTGAGTAGCCGCCAGAGCCGCCTCACCACATTCCGGGCCGCCATCAGCAGCCGGAACGTCGATGGCGCTCTCGTTTCTCACCCGTCAAACCGCCGCTACCTCACCGGCTTCTCGGCCGCTGACTCCTCTCCTGGAGAACCGTCCGCGGTCGCCCTCGTCGACAGCCATTCGAGCATCCTCCTCACCGCCGCGACGAACGCGCCATGGGCACAGGCGGAGGCCGCGGACTGGCAGATCGTCGCCTGGCAACGACCATGGACGACGACCCTCGCCGAGCGAATCATTGCCAGCGGTTGGACAACGATCGGCTTCGAGGAACGTGCGATGTCGGTCGCCGTATTTCGGACACTTCAAGAGGCGGTCGGTCCTCGGTTGCAATGGGTCGCGGTCGATGACGTGCTGACGTCACAGCGTGCGACCAAGGACGCCCATGAGATGATTGCGCTACGCGCGGCGCTGGCGCTGACCGACGACGTCTATGCTGCCGTATCGCGGTCGATTCGACCGGGGCAGACCGAGCGCGAGGTCGCCTGGTTCATTGAACGCGAGTTCCGAGACCGGGGCGGCGACGGGCCGGCCTTTGCGACCATCGTCGCCGCGGGTCCAAACGCCGCCCGTCCCCACCATGCTTCCGGAGATCGCCGCCTCCAGGAGGGCGAGCCGATCATTATCGATATGGGAGCGTGCGTCGACGGCTACAACGGCGATCTGACTCGCACCGTATGTTTCGGGCCCGCTCCCGATCGCCTCTGTGAGGTCTACAATGCCGTGAACCGCGCGAATCGCGCTGCCATTGCCTCCGCGGGGCCAGGGGTTCCGGTCAAGGACGTCGATGGCGCTGCCCGCACCTTAATCCGGGAGGCGGGTTTCGGCGACTTCTTCGTTCACAGCCTTGGGCACGGCCTCGGCCTCCAAGTGCATGAGGCGCCGTCGTTGAATGAGTCGTCAAACGCGGTTCTGCAGGTTGGGCAGGTCTTCACCATCGAGCCTGGTGTCTATATTCCGGAGTGGGGCGGGGTCCGGATAGAAGATGTTGCGGTCGTTATCGACGCTGGCTGCTCGGTCCTGACGACCGCCGCCAAGCAGGATCTGGAATGACAGGGAGGGAACGGGTCGATGATTGATACCGGGGATCTTCGAAAAGGCACGACGATGGACCTCGACGGTCGCCTCGTCAAAGTGCTCGACTTTGCTCATAACAAGCAAGGTCGCGGCTCCGCGCAGGTCCGGATGACGCTTCGCGACCTCCGGACCGGATCGACGACCCAGCACACTGTTCAGGCTGGCGCCAAGTTCCCGGCGGTGCGCCTGGAACGGAAACATGTTCAGTACCTGTACGCGGACCAGGACGGTCACCACTTCATGGACACGGAGACGTTTGATCAGATTCTGCTGTCGGAGACCGCGATGGGCGAGGCGCGGAAATATTTGAGGGAGAACGAGGTCGTTGACCTTCTTACGTACAACGACGAGCCGATTGATATCGAGCTTCCAGTTGCGGTCAACCTGACGGTCGCTCAAACCGACCCCGGTCTGAAGGGAGACACCGCAACCGGCGGGACAAAATCGGCGACGATGGAGACCGGAGTTGTTGTCAGCGTGCCGCTTTTTATCAACGAGGGCGATGTTCTGAAAGTTGACACCCGGGGCGGCGACTACATCGAGCGGGTAAGCTGAGTGGATTCACTACGCGGAGCCGTCGGGGTCGGCGAACCACAGGCGGCGGCCGAGCCATCACTCGCTGACGCCGAGCAGATCGTTCGATCGTTTATCGGGATGATGTCGGTCGGAGGCATCTCAGAGCTTGATGTGGCCGTCGGCACGGTCTCGATTCGTCTCCGGGCGCCGCTAGCAACCGATGTCGTCCGACCGGTCCCGGTCGATGCATGGGAGCTCGTGCCTCCGCCCCTCCCCGAGTCGCCTGTGCCAGGCCACACCATCACTGCACCGATGATCGGGACGTTCTACACCGCCGCGACCCCCGGTGGTCCTGTGTTCGTGCAGGTAGGCGATCGTGTCGAGTCTGGGCAGGTGATCGGCATCATCGAGGCAATGAAAATTATGAACGAGATCGTCGCCGACCACTCAGGGGTCGTCAGTGAGCTCGTGGCCGAAAACTCGCAGCCCGTTGAGTACGGCTCCCCCCTCGTTCGTCTTGATATCGCCACGCTGGGGTCACCGTGAGTGGTCAGGTCGTCTCTGTTGGTCTGCTGACCTCCTACGTTCGCGAGCTTCTCGAACGTGACCCCCTCCTTGGCGACCTCTGGGTGGAGGGAGAGGTCGGAGATCTCTTCCGCGCCCGATCGGGTCACACCTACTTTACCCTGCGGGATAACGATGGTCAGCTCAAGTGCGTTCTCTTTCGGACGTCGATGACCCAGCAGGGCTCTCCGCCGTCATCTGGTGATCGGATCGCCGCTCACGGGCGCGTGACGGTCTACCCACGGGATGGCGCCGTCCAGCTCTACGTTGACATGATTCAGCCGGCTGGCGTCGGGCTCGCGGCGCTGGAGCTCGAGCGGCTCCGTCAGCGGCTGGAATCCGAAGGGTTGTTCGACTGGTCACGGAAACGGCCTCTTCCGTCGGCGCCCCAATGTATTGGGGTGGTAACATCTGCCGACGGTGCCGCATGGCAGGATATCCAGCAAGTCATTGCGCGGCGCTACCCGTTCGCCCACCTCATTCTGTCTCCTACCATCGTTCAGGGCAGCAAGGCGCCCGAGTCGATCGTCCGTGCCCTGGAGCTCCTCCAGCTGGACGATCGACCGACCGTTGTCATTCTTGCCCGTGGAGGCGGCTCCTCGGAGGACCTGTCGGCCTTTAATGATGAGCGTGTGGTCCGTGCCGTCTTCGCTTCCCGGCTGCCAGTGATTGCCGGCGTCGGTCACGAGACCGACCGGACGCTGGTTGATGAGGTGGCCGATCTTCGAGCGCCGACTCCCTCCGCCGCCGCCGAACTATCGGTTCCCTCGATTGCTGACCTCCCCGCTCGCATCCATGAAGCGCGTGACCATCTGTTGGCTCATGTGAACTCCTACATGCTCGCCGGCCACGATCGGGTCTGCACCGCGTCCGTCAGTCTCCACCGACGCGGTCCGAAGATGATGCTTGAGACCGCCCACCAGGATGTTGATCGTGCGTCGGAGGCGCTTACCGAGCGCATGCGAACGTATGTCGCCTTGCTTCGGTCGCCCGTTGTCACGTCAGGCGCCGTTTTACGCGCGCTCGATCCGATTGCCGTGCTCAACCGCGGCTATGCCGTAGTTGAGGCCGCCGACTCAGGACAGTTGATTGCACGTGTGGCCGAGGCGCCGGCCGGCCAGTCCGTCAGGATCAGCTTCATTGACGGGGCAGCCGCCGCACGAGTTGAGGAGTCCGCTCCGTACGTGTCTCCGTGGCGAGATCACGTCGAGGACGAGGACGGTGTGACCGCGTGACCCATCTCGACCTGTGGCGTGCCACCATAGACGACGCGTCGTTCGAGGAGACGCTCCGTGCACTTGACGAGGTCGTCGCCTACCTGCAGGACGGAAAACTGACCCTTGATGACGCGGTGTCGTCCTATCAGATCGGTGTCGATCTCACGCTTCGTTGTGAGCATCTGCTGCACAACGCCGAGATTCGCATTTCGCTGGTCGAGGACACGCTGGCAAACGCGGACAAGAACGAAGGAGCTGTTGAAGATGGTGCCCTGCCAACCAATGATGAGGAAACTAGCTAGACAGCTACCCTGGCACTATTGCGTCATCACAGCGGGTCGCCGTGCGATTCACTTTTATCGATAGACGGCGCCACGGACGTTCCGAGGGATCAACGAGGATTGGAGATCACCGCGCGTGACGAACAACGCCATCGTCGTGGCCAGTAAGAACGGTGACGTCGGAATGATGGACGCCATCGACGTTCTTCGCACCGGGGGCAGCGCTATTGACGCAGTCGTCGCGGGAATCTCCCGCGTCGAGGCGAACCCAGACGATCATTCCGTGGGCTTCTCAGGGTTGCCAAACCTCCTCGGCACTGTTGAGCTCGATGCCAGCATCATGGACGGCCTCACACGGGCGACCGGAGCGGTCGGAGCGGTTCAGGACTATCAGGACGTCATACTGCTGGCACGACGGGTCATGGAGCTGCTCCCTCACTCGTTTTTGGTCGGCGACGGAGCACAGCGATTTGCCGCCGAGATTGGGATGCAACGGACAACGCTGCTAACCTCGGAAGCGGAACAGATCTGGGACCGGCGCCTCGGCGATCGATCGGCCACTGACGGCGACCCGTTCATGTCCCGTATTCGCGAGCTCGTCGCCAGCACGGCCCGAGATCCCGAATTACCAGATGTCCATGGAACGGTTAATGTCATCGCCCGTGACCGGAACGGGAACATTGCCTCCGGCGTCAGCACATCAGGTTGGGCGTGGAAGTATCCAGGGCGTCTCGGTGATTCGCCGGTTATCGGCGCCGGGAACTATGCCGATAACCGCTGGGGTGCGGCTGCATGCACTGGCCGCGGGGAGATGAGCCTCCGCTGTTGCACCGCCCACAGTGTCGTGACGTCGATGCGCTTTGGATCGGACCTTCGCCAGGCGCTCGTTGCCGCCATGGACGATCTGGTGTCACTCGACGACTCATTTGCCAGCGAGATAAATATCGTCGCGATCGACCGGATCGGAAATCATGGCGGCGCGTCGACCACCGAAGGCAAAACCTACGTCTTCATCGACGAGACGATGTCCTCCCCCGAGGAGCGCACTCGATTATGGGTTCCTTTTGGCTAGAGTGAAGAGGTGACCCCTCAACCTATTATCTCGCGGCAGTCGCATTCGAACGATGTCTGGCTCAGGCGGATAGCGATCGCTACCGGGATGCCGACGGGCATTCTTCACGGCCACGCGTCTTTTCCGCGACCGACTGCCGGTGGAACCGCCGTTACCGCGCGAAGGCTGGCGGACGACCGGTCACCTCCAGCCGACCACCATGCTGATTGGCGACGATCGGCGCTAAACGTCCCTCGTCAGCGTTTCAAGGAACTCGGCGTTGTTCTGCGTCTTCGACAGCCGGCTGAGTAGCAACTCGGTGCCCTCGCTTCCACCAAGCATCGAGACCATTCGGCGCATCGTCCAGACCTGACGCAGCGCGTTCTCGTCCAGCAGAAGCTCTTCACGTCGCGTGCCAGACCGCTGCACATCGATTGACGGGTAGATGCGTCGCTCCGCGAGCTTCCGATCGAGGTGCAGCTCCATGTTCCCGGTGCCCTTGAACTCCTCGTAAATGACATCGTCCATCCGACTGCCGGTGTCGATCAGGCAGGTGGAGATGATGGTCAGGCTTCCGCCTCCCTCAATATTCCGAGCTGCGCCGAAAAAGCGCTTCGGGGGATATAGGGCGATCGGGTCGATCCCGCCCGATAGAGTGCGACCGCTGGGCGGCACCGCAAGATTGTAGGCCCGCGCTAGTCGCGTGATGGAGTCGAGCAGGATCGACACATCGCGCCCGGCCTCAACCAGCCGCTTCGCTCGCTCCAGCGCCATTTCGGCCACTTTGGTGTGGTCTTCCACCGGCTCGTCAAAGGTGGACGATATCACCTCGCCCTCGATTGACCGCCGCATGTCCGTGACCTCTTCTGGTCGCTCGCCGATCAGGCAGACCATGAGGTGCATGTCGGGGCTGTTAGCGGTGATGCCGTTGGCGATCGACTTGAGGAGCATCGTCTTCCCCGCCTTGGGCGGCGAAACGATCAGACCCCGTTGTCCCTTGCCGATCGGCGCTACCAGGTTGAGGAGACGCGTCGACAGAATGTTGGGCGCGGTTTCCAGATCGATGAGCTCGAGAGGAAAAATCGGCGTCAGGGTATCAAAGGACGGTCGACGGCGCGCCGTCTCCGGATCCACGCCGTTGACGCTCTCGACACGGAGCAAGCTGAAGAACTTTTCATTGTCCTTCGGTGGCCGGGCCTGACCGGATACCCGGTCGCCCGTGCGCAGACCGAACCGGCGAATTTGCGATTGGGAAACATAGATGTCGTCGGGGCCGGGCAAAAACCGTTGCCCGCGAAGGAACCCGAAGCCGTCCTCGATAATCTCCAGAATGCCGTCACCGAACGCGTTGCCTTCCTGCTCCGTCTGAGTTTGCAGCAGCTTGATGATGAGATCGAGGCGCTTCATCCGGGAGTAACCGGTGAGACCCTTCTCCTTCGCCTGCTCAAAAAGCTCGTCGTCGCTCTTTTCCTGGAGCTCCATGATCGTGACCCGCGGGACGCCCATATCCCGCGGAGCGACCGGGGCTGATCCCACGTACGGCGACGGCCCTGGGGTCCTCGGCCGACCAGCCATCTCAGGGTCAAGTCTGACCCGATCTTGCCCCTCACCAGGAGGGCGCACGGGCCGGTCGGAGACAGTCGGTCGATCAACCCCGTTGTGACGGTTGCCATTGTCAGTCCGCGGCGGACGGTCGGGGCGTTCCCGGCGACCGGACCGGTCGCTGCCGAACCGGCGGTCCGGACTGCTTGATCGGTCCCGATCATCGCGCCGACGATCCAGCGATGGAGCTCCCACCTCCCGGCGTGTGTCGACGGCCTCAGCGACCGGTTGCCGTTCGTTTTCCAACTTGAATGCGGTCGTTGCGTCACCACCGTCGTCATGTGGCCCAGCGTTGGCCCGATCCAACGGACGACCTGCCTCGTCAGCATCCGCCACCGTTCGCTCCGGCTCGCCCCCCCGTGTCGAGTCCTGGGCAATGACGTCCGGGCCACCGAAGTCCAACGGGAGGATGACGGGTTCTTGCGGCTCCGCGTGTCGAGGTTCGTCCTGGCCTAGCACTGCCTCGTGCGCGACCGGTCCTTCCGCCTGATCTTCGACTGCCACTTCAGCGTTGGCCGACGGCTCAACTGGTGTGCGTCGCCGGGGTGCCCTCGTTCGAGCTGGCTTGGGACGGGGAGAAACGACCGGTTCAACGGTTTCTTCGACTGGCAACCACCTACCTCCACCGTGCAGGGTTAATCAGCTCTTCAGTGCGTCGCGTCCATAACAACGATGGATTCAAGCCCGTTTCATCTCGTAGCTGGGACAGCGGGGGTGGTCATTGGATGACGGCTGGGTCCAGCGCCCGGCTTCTCGATTGCCCGTTGGGCCGGAACGCACACCACGTCCCTGAACGCGCGCACCCATTCAAACTCCGAAGGCGGAAGAGCATCAGCTCATGGGACGCTGTCATTTAGAAGTGAGGGCAGGGGTGTATGCGGCCTCGTTGAGATGCGACGTCATCGTACCATTCACCTTAAAGGGCGTCAAGCAGCATCGGACACGTCCCTGCCAGTCCTCTCCTTCACGGGCTAATCAAACGGAAATGCGGCGTACTGCCGGAGCTTGCTCATGCGATGAGTCGCATCAACGATCCGAACCGTGCCCGATTTCGATCTCATCACGACGGACTGCGTGGACGCCCCATCCCCAAAGTAATGGACGCCTCGAAGCATCTCTCCGTCGGTGACGCCAGTCGCCGCGAAGAAGACGTTGTCACTCGCGACCAGATCGTCGCAGGTCAGGATACGAGTCAGATCGATTCCCTTGCGCCTGGCCGCGTCCCGCTCTGCATCGTTTCGAGGCCATAGCCGGCATTGAATGTCTCCACCGACGCATTTCAGCGCACACGCGGCAATGACCGCTTCAGGGGCGCCACCGATCCCGATGAGCATGTCGATGCCTGTCTCCGGCATCGCCGCCATGACGGCCCCCGCGACGTCGCCATCGGTGATGATTTTGATCCGCGCTCCCGACGCGCGTACCTCGTTGATGATCTGCTCGTGTCGAGGCCGGTCGAGCACCACGACAGTCAGGTCCGGCATCGACATGCCCTTCGCCTTTGCCACCCGAGCCAGATTGTTGGCGACGCTGTCGTTCAGATCGATGGCGCCAGCGGCACCTGGTCCGACCGCGATCTTCTCCATGTACATGATGTCAGGCGACGAGAATAGCGACCCGCGTTCAGCGACCGCGACTGTGGTGACAGAGTTCGGCATGCCGAGCGCCAGGAGACGCGTTCCATCAATCGGATCGACCGCGATGTCGACCTTCGGACTATCGGCGCACCCAACGCGCTCGCCGATATAGAGCATCGGCGCCTCGTCCTTCTCCCCCTCGCCAATGACGACGACGCCGTCCATCGCGATCGACCCGAGCACGAGCCGCATGGCGTCGACCGCCGCCTGGTCAGCGGCTTCTTTGTCGCCGCGGCCCATCCAGCGCCCAGCCATCAGTGCAGCGGCCTCGGTTACACGCACCAACTCCAGGGCCAAATTTCGATCGTCCTGCACCGCCATCATTCATCCCTTTCCGTTCAACCCACGACCCGACGTGTCGTCGAGCCATTCCGCCGTCGCCGACGCCAGATCGAACGCGCTGCCAACGCTCACCGTGCAGTCGGGAAGCGACTCGATAAACGTTGATCCGTATCGCTTCGACAGCGCCCGCCGGTCGAGGACCGCGCAGACACCGCGATCCTGGCTGCTCCTGATCAGGCGGCCAAAACCTTGTTTGAATCTGAGCGCCGCTTGCGGCACGGCGTATTCCAAAAAGGGCCGGTCGAACAACTCGCTCCTGGCCGCAAAGACCGGATCCGACGGTACCGAGAAGGGGAACTTGGTAACGACGAGCAGACTGAGCGCTGGCCCAACCACGTCGACGCCTTCCCAGAAGGTCGAGGTACCGAGGACGACGATATGTGGCGATGATTTCAGGCGGTCGATCAGTTGCCGCGGGCTCCCGTCGGTGCGTTGCGCCAGGACTAAGACCCCGCGCTCTTCGAGGGGTTTCTTGATAGCGCGGTACGTCGCCTGGAGTGACGCATGAGAGGTGAAGAGGACGAGTGCTCGTCCCCGCGTCGCATCGCAGACCGAAATCAATGTCTCGTACAACCGGCGCTGATATCCCGGCAGATTCGGCTCCGGTATGTCATCAGCGAGATAGAGCAGGGTGGAGCGCTGATAGTCGAACGGTGATGAGACCTGCGCCTCCTCCGGATCCTCCAAACCGAGTCGTTCAGTGATGTAATCAAAGGTGCCATCGGTGGTCAAGGTTGCTGACGTGAGAACCAGAGTCCGGAGTGGCGCAAACAGCTGATCACGAAGCACCTCGCCGACGTGGAGCGGCGCCGCGTGGAGCGAGGCGCGATCCCCGACCTGGCTCCGCTCAATCCAGTAGACGAGTTCCTCGCGCGGTGCCGCGATGGCCGACTGAAGCTTGATCGAGATGTCGACACCCGATCGGACCGCCAGGCCAAGATCGAGCAAAACCTGGTCCCGCTCGGTCTCCTCGTTTCCGTCATCCTCCGGCAGCTGGATCGCCTCGACAGCCTCAACGAACCAGCGCAGATGATCGTCCACCTGGCGAAGCGCCGCATCCAATGGTTCCCAGAGCAACTCCACTTCGACCCACGCGCTGTCGCGACGCACCGCACCGGTCAGGCGGAGGCTCCGGTCGAAGCCGCCCGATCGATCTTCCCGTAGACCAATGAACTCCACGAGGCGCGCGAAGAGTGCGGCGGATGCCGATCGTATGGCCGCGGTGGCGTCGTTGAGATCACCCAGATGGGTATTCGCGGCGTCCGCCCGAGTCTGACTCTCCTTGTCGGATGCCAGGCGATGGAGGTAGGCGACGACAGTCGGTGCGCTACCGACAGTCAGCGGTCCTTCCACCCGAGCGACGCTGTCGACGTAATCATTGACGGCCCGTTGATCGAGACGAAAACCGAACTGGGTGGTCGCCTGATCCTCCAGGTGATGCGCCTCGTCAATAATCAATCGATCGTAGTCGGGCAGCACCCGGCTGCCCGCCATCACGTCTGACAGTAGCAACGCATGATTAACGATCACCACGTGAGCATGCTCGGCATTCCGGCGGGCACGGTACAGAAAGCATTGGTTCCGTTGCTGAAACACGCACCGGGAGGCGACACAGGCGTCCTCCTCCTCGGCGACCGTGCGCCACCAGACTTCTTCTTCCGGCCCAAGTCGGAGTTCAGCGCGGTCGCCGGTCTCGGTCTGGTCAAGCCACGCGAGAATCTTGGCACGGAGCCGTGCATCCCAACGATCAGCTGGAGGGGTGCGGATCGCCGCGAACCATCGCCGGAGACACAGGTAATTCGCCCGACCCTTGAGAACGCTCACCGAGAATGGGACCCCGTCCGACCTGTCGTCGAGCGCACGCCGAAGATCTGGAATGTCCTTCCGAAACAACTGATCCTGCAAAGCGAGTGTGTTGGTCGACACGACGACGTTCTCACCGCGCTGCACCGCGTGAAGGATAGCCGGGAGCAGATAGGCAACGCTCTTACCCGTTCCCGTTCCTGCTTCGACAAGCAGCTGAGCGTCGTCATTCAGGGCACGCGTTACCGCCAGCGCCATGGACTCCTGTTGAGGCCGGTGCTCGTACCCCGCGAGCACGCCAGTTAGCGGACCGGGCGCCGCCAGCACCGCCGAGACAACCTTCGGGTCAACCGGTTGGGGTGTCCTCGACCTGCGGAGCGGCTCCGGCCGGTCCGCCGCCATCAGAAACGCCAGTTCATGAGGCCCTCGGCCATGGTTGCCAGTCTGTTCAAAGAGCGGCCCGTTTGATCGACTAGCCGCCATTTCGCCGAGCAAGGCGGCGATCCCCCACTCTCCAGCGCGCGCCATTGCCGCCATCTGTTCGAGGGTCGAAGTGTCATAGCGGTCAACCCGTTTCAGAAGGCTCGTGAAGACGTCCGCCGTCAGCGTCGCATCGGCCAGCGCTCGATGCACCCCTGCGACATCGACTCCCAGGTGAGACGCAACCGATCGGAGGGTATAGGAGGGGAGATCAGGGAGGACCAACGTCGCGAGATCGTACGTGTCATAGAGTGGATTTGGCAGCACTATTCCCGCTGCATCCAGCATGGCGACATCCATCCATATCGAATGACCCACAAGGGGCCGTCCGGCGAGATGCCGCCGCACCGTGGCTGAGATATCAGCAAACGATGGAGCCGCGTCAAGCTCCGCGCTTGAGAGACCCGTCAGGGATGCGACGTCAAGGGAGACTCGTGATCGCGGTCGAATCACGCTCTGAAACGTGTCAGACGTTCCGTCTCTGTCGAAGACGACGAGAGCTACCTCGATAATCTCATCCCGGGCCGGGTTCATCCCCGTCGCCTCGACATCAAGGGCCACGAACGACACCGTCACGGCCAATCCAGCACCGGCGCCGTTTGCCTTGAAACAACGAGCGATCTCACGACTGGCTGAGATGGTCCGCCAGCGCCACCGTCAGCAAGCCCAGCTGGGCGAGCCCCATGGCGGCGGGACCAAGCTCCACGTATTCGTCCTCGCGATGGACATTCCCGCCATGGCTGAGTCCAATGCAGACCGCAGGAATGCCCCGAGAGATCGGCACATTGGCGTCGGTACTCGACGCGTCAAACGTCGCCTCCACACCCAGCGCCTCAAGAACCGCGGTCGCGTGACGGACAATCGCGCTGTCCAACGGCACAATGCCCGCGGGACGGTCGCCGATGACCTCGATGGTGATCGTAATACCGCCACCGTTATGGGCGTCGACGATATGCTGGACCTGCGTGGCCAGGTGGCCCAGCGACGTGTCATCCACTGACCGAAGATCAATGACACACGTCGCTGTCGGAGCGATCGTGTTCACCGATACCCCGCCTTCGAATGTACCAACATTGAGGCTGGTCTTTGGCGTCCGGGAGAGCGACAGCGCGCTCAACTGGCTGACCACTCCCCCCAGCGCGTGGATCGCGCTCGGCCGACCCGCATCCCCCCACGAATGCCCACCCGGTCCCCTCGCGGTCAGACGCAATCGTCTGCTGCCGACGGCCACGTGGGTCAGGCGACCAAGATTGTGGCCCTCGATCGCCACGACGGCGCCCGTTCCCGGCCACGCATCCATGACGGCGTGCATACCTCGGAGGTTCCCGAGACCTTCTTCACCGACATCGGCGGCAAGCAATAGGTCGACCGCCGGCCGTATCCCAGCTCGCGCAAGCAACGTCGGGATCAGCATCAGCGCTGCGACACCCAGACTGTTATCGCCAACGCCGGGGCCGATGATTCGGTCGTCGGATCGAGTAATGCTAAGCGGAGTGCCCACGGGGAAGACCGTATCAAGATGGGCCGCGAGAAGGACTGCTGGTCCCGAGCTTGAACCGGGCACAACGGCCACGACATCGGCCAGATCATCGACATGAACACTCAACTGAGCGTCCCGAAAAAAGTCGGCCACGAGCCTCGATCGCTCCCCCTCTTCACCCGTGGGAGCAGCTACCGATGCCACTCGCTCCGTCAGCGATCCAAGATCATCGACGAGGTCCTGAGCGATCGATCGAAAAAGCGACGCGCGCTCCGCCAGTAGGCGGTCCCGGACAGGACGTTCATGGCCTGATCGATGCATTGAGGGCAATATCCGCTATCGACGCATCGCGAAGCACCAGCGTGGGAGGGCCGACCGAGTATAGCACTGGCGGGTGTCCCGCGCGGCCTGGATCGCGAAGGGAGCGGCTGCCGAAGATGGTAGCACCGGTCGCCTTGACACCGCCTCGCGGGTGCCGCTAACTACCCCTGTATAAGACTGGTCTGGACGCCCGTCAGGCATGCTCGTCGTCCGTGCCTGACCTTCGGCCGTCCGGTTCCGCGACAGCTGAAGGGAGAACGCTGGTGGCCTATCACCGCTTTGACGCCGTCATTATTGGAGCCGGCGGGGCGGGTTTGATGGCAGCCATTCAGATGGCCGGATCAGCCAACATCGCTGTTGTCAGCAAACTCTACCCGCCGCGTTCCCACACGGGCGCCGCTCAGGGCGGGATCAGCGCCGCCCTCGGGAACACCGAGGAAGATCACTGGAAGTGGCATATGTTCGATACGGTCAAGGGAGGCGACTACCTCGTCGACCAGGACGCCGCGGAGGTTCTCGCTCAGGAAGCGATCGACGCGGTCCTCGAACTTGAGCACATGGGTCTCCCCTTCAACCGCACGCCTGAAGGCAAGATCGATCAGCGGCGATTCGGCGGGCATACTCGGAATTTCGGCGAGGCTCCGGTACGACGCGCATGTTATGCGGCGGACCGCACTGGCCACATGATTATCCAGACCCTCTATCAGCAGGGGATCAAGCATGCCGTCAATTTCTTCGACGAACATCACCTGCTGGATCTCCTGCTGACCGAAGACGGTCGGTGCTGCGGGTGTGTTACCTGGGAAATTCGAACCGGTGAGATTCACACCATTCACGCCAAGGCGGTGCTCATCGCCACCGGCGGATTTGGCCGGGTCTTCAAGGTCACATCGAATGCCCTGGCCGGCACAGGTGACGGCGTCGCCGTCGCTTACCGCCGCGGCGTCCCGCTGATGGATATGGAGTTCTACCAGTTCCATCCAACGGGTCTCTACAAGCTGGGAATCCTCCTCTCGGAGGCCGCTCGCGGTGAAGGAGGGATTCTCCGCAACGGTGAGGGGGAAGCCTTTGCGGCCAGGTATGCGCCAACGCTCGCAGACCTTGCTCCCCGCGACATGGTCTCCCGCTTTATTCACCAGGAGATTCGAGAAGGTCGCGGGATCGACGGGAAGGATTTCGTTCACCTCGATCTGACCCACCTGCCCGCCGATGTGATTGATCGCAAACTTCCCGACATTACGGACTTCGCGCGGACGTACGTCGGGGTGGAGCCGAAGACGGCGCCCGTGCCGATCCAGCCGACCGCCCATTACGCGATGGGCGGGTTACCGACGGACATTGACGGACGGGTGATCCGCGATCCAGAGGCAACTGTCATCCCTGGCTTGTACTCGGCGGGCGAGGCGGCCTGCGTGTCGGTCCACGGGGCAAACCGGCTTGGCACCAATTCTCTGGTCGATCTCGTGGTCTTCGGCCGGCGAGCGGGTCGTCATATGCTGGACTATGTCCGGAAGGCCGAGTTGCCGCCGCTACCGCCGGAACCGGAGTTCGCCGCCCGCGCCGAAGTCGCCAGCCTGATGGCTCGCGACCGCGGCGAGAACGCCGCTGACCTTCGCACCACGATGCAAGAGGTGATGATGGATAACGTCTCCGTCGTGCGAGACGCCGCTGGCCTGCAGGAAGCCAAAGCGACCCTCTACGACCTTCGCAATCGCTACGCGCAGGTTGCAATCTCCGACCATGGCCGCTGTTTCAATACCGACCTCCTTGAAGCCCACGAGCTCGGCTGCATGCTCGATTGCGCCGAAGCGATCGTTGAGGGTGCGATCGCGCGGGAGGAGAGTCGGGGCGCTCACTATCGTGACGACTTCCAGCAACGAGATGACGTGCAGTGGCTCGCTCATTCTTTGATTACCAAGACATCAGGTGGTCTGGAACTCCGTAAGAAGCCGGTGACGATCACGGAGTTCCAGCCAAAGGAGCGCAAATATTAGCGGTCCTGCGCCAAGGTGGTCGTGGCCACGCCGCTCATAGTGCGCGGCGACATGACGACGTAAAGCGAGAAGTGTGAAGGAGTCACGGTGGACGTCACGTTGCGGATCAAGCGATACAACCCCGAGATCGACGTGAAAGCGGCATTCAAGGAATACAACGTCAGCGTTGAGCCGACCGATCGCGTCCTTGACGCGCTCAATGAGATCAAGTGGCACCAGGATGGCACGTTGACCTACCGCCGGTCCTGCGCCCATGGCGTCTGCGGCTCGGACGCGATGCGCATCAATGGCCGGAATCGCCTCGCTTGTAAGGTGCTCATGCAGGAGCTCGGTCGTCGGATCACGATTGAGCCGCTGATCGGGTTTACGGTGATCAAAGATTTGGTGATCGACATGGACCAGTTTTTTGCGAGTTACAAGTCGGTAAAGCCGTATCTGATCGCCGACGACGCCCCGAGCCGAGGTGAACGGCTGCAGAGCCCCGAGGAACGTGACCGATTCGACGACACCACCAAGTGCATCCTCTGCGCAGCCTGCACGACCGCCTGCCCAATCACCTGGACCAACGCCGACTTTGTCGGCCCTGCCGCCATCGTCAATGCGCACCGCTTCATCTTTGATAGCCGCGACCGTGGTGCCGACCAGCGACTACGCATCCTCAACACCCAGTCAGGGGTCTGGCGGTGCCGGACCATCTTCAATTGTACGGAAGCCTGTCCCCGAGGAATCGAGATTACAAAAGCGATTGAGGAAGTCAAGCGAGCGCTTCTTTTCGAGCAGGTGTAGCCGGCCAGGTTCGAGCACTCCCAGTGCTATAATCCAGGCGCTTTCAATGACGATCTGATGTCGAAGGATGGACGATGGACAACCCCTTCTCCTGGGATTATTTGACGACGGTGCCGGGCACCGACGAAGTATTTGGCCCATTCGCCATCTTTTTTCTGCTTCTTTTTGGCCTTGGTTTTATGCTCTCCGTGTTCCTTTACAACGATGGTGCGAAACGCTACATCAATCATTCCCTGAAACGGCGGATGATTCGCCGAGGAGCGGGGCTCACGACGATCGTTTTTGCGACCGGTTTATTCTTCTTTGGGATCCGCATCCTGCAGATCAATCCGTTCAACTTCGGGATGCGTATCTGGCTCTGGCTCTGCTTGCTCGCCGCTCTGTTAATCTTGGGTTTCTTCGCCTACTACCTTCGCACCGCCTACCCGTCGGAGTTGCGGCGTTACGAGGATCATCGCCGGAAACAACAGTATCTGCGAGCCGCCGCGGCCTCGGCCGGCGGCGTTCGGGCACCAGCGATCGCTCCAACTCGTCCGGTGCGACGGCGCCGCCGCCGTTAGTTTCCCGCGTATGTAAAACGCCCCGCCTCTCTTTCGAGAGCGGGGCGCTTCCATGTTCGAGGGCCGTGCACCCTTTGTCGATCGCATTTCTCCGGCTTCACGACGCCGTTAGCTCCGGCGGGAAACCCCACATCGCCCGAAGAGGGCGGCTTACGGCTGCTACCTTCCGGTCCTGACCGGGTTCACCGTTCTTCGCCGCGCGGGACCCTAACCATCAACACCACGTGTCGCCGCTAAACCCGCAGAAACGGACCTCGAGAGGGAATTCAACCCCGCTAAGGCGGGTTGCGGGTTCAGGGCACCGCCAGCTCCCCATCTAGCACGACCGCAGCGAGTATAACGCCGCAACTGGGGCCGGTCAAAAAAGCGGCCCGCCCCCAATGGCTGGCCCCCGTGGTTGCTCGCCTGCGGGGGCGACCGGCGGGCAACAATAAATGGGTCGCCAGGCGGAACGTCCACCTCCTCCAACGAACGCGTTCGCTCCCGGTCTACGCTTCGGGGGGAAGCGGTCCGTCAGCTGGCCACTCGATCGGGCGTGGTCCCGGGTCGGTCATCTCCGGATTATCCTTCAGTCGCCGCAGAACATGAACGTCGAGGTCCGCCCGAACCTGCACCTGGCAGGAGAGACGGGTATTCGGCTCAAGGTCAGCGACACGGGAGAGACGCTCCTCCTCCGCCGGAGTCATGGGACCCGCGTCGCCCGCTGCAATCACCACACGGCACGTCGTACAGCGCGCGTTCCCTCCACACCGGTGGAGGATGTCGACTCCCGCGTCTTCGACGCAGAGCACCAGCCGTCGCCCCTCGTCACAGGGAGTCGTCTCGACTCCATCAATCGTTACCGTCGGCATCCAAATCCCTCATCATCTCCATCGACGCGTCGAACTCAGGCGGGGTGTGGGTCATCGGTGGTCGCCGCGAAACAGCAGCCATCGACGACGAACTGCGATGAGCTCTTCCGGCTGACGGTCCCTGTCTGAGCAAACACTCACGCCTGGTAGCCCCGTCCTCCGGTGAGACTTCGCTGGAATTGATCGGCAAAGTCCGCCGCGTGGGGACCACTGAGAATCAGCGAGCCAATGTAGCCACCCCTCGACGTACCGGTGGCAAAGGGGTAACAGACTGCTTTTTTTTCGAACCTGCGCTCGGCGAAAAAGAGATCTTCGCTCAGCCTGGCGAAGATGTCGAAGGCCAACTGATCGGCGCTCATAAGGTCGCGCAGCGGGCGGTCGACCCAGACCCGGAGGCAGACCTCACCGTCACCGGTTTCCGCGTCGCCAATCAGATGCGCGCCGTCGACCATCTGTAACAAGTGCTCGGCGTCGAGGGAGAAACGAAGCGTTGCCGCCGGATCACGACCCCACTGCTCGCCATAGCGCGCGCGGAATGATTGAACCACGATGTCCCGCATCGTGTCCGGCTGCACGTCGTTTGGGATATTGGGCTCCGGCGCATCGTCCATGGTCGCCTTTATACTACTGCTCCAGCCCCGAGGGCCATCCCCAACGGGCGATCATTCATGACATTCGTGGAGACCGAGCCGGTCAAGGCACGTTAGATGGCAACGAGGGTACTGCCGACCAGCCGTTGGTCGACAGCGACCGAGGCGGCAGCGTTCCGACTCGCCAGGCGCACATCTCGCCCCGCTAGATGGCATGGGTCAGGGGAAACCTCCAGTGTTGACAAGCACGGACGTCCAATGTCGTCAAGGAGCACCGATATGGACCGTATTCTGGACATCATTCTCCGTCGTGCTCGAGTTGAGCCGACGACGCCGATGTGCCCGGATCACCGCGTTGAGATGCGACTTCGCGGCAAGCAGGGTCGGCCCACCCGGTTCGAGTACCAGACGGAAGAGGAATACACCCTCTTCTACTTTTGCCCGGTTGAACAATGCAACCAGACCACCCAGATCAAACGGGTCAAGACTCAGATTCCGGTTCCCGGTGAACCGCCCCAGCGGCCGGCGTTTTCCCGGCGTCAAAGGTAACCAGGCCGACGGCCCGACCTCCTATGACAAGCGCTCGCCTTGATAGACACCGTCGTACCCACGTGCAACGGGCTGATCAAGGCGAATGAAGACGAGCTGGAGGAGCCGAGCGTTTCGCGCCACCCTGAATCCCGCGGGATTGGACACGACCAGGAGTGACGATGATCGACCATGGTAGCCCGCATCCCAGACGGCGCTGTGGATCGCAACCCCTGCCCGACCCAAACTGGACCGAGGACGTCCCAGGGCCATCACGTCGTGTGGCAGTTGCACCGCTTCGTTGAACGCGATCAGATATGGCCCGATCGGCAGCATCATGAAGCCATCGTTGCCGAACGAGAGTTCCTCAATGTCGGGAAGGATTCGGTCACGGTTGTCCGCACCAATCGTACCCGGCGTGGTGAAGCGACTGACCGACGCCAGGGTCAGATCGACGCCGTTTGGTTGAATCTGCGTTTCGAGGTCAAGCCAATCCTCCAGCAGCGGCCGATTGCTGCCGATCAGGTCACGCAACTGGTCCCCGCTGAGAACGCCCCCCATCTCCCCCATCTCCCATCTTCATCGTGGCCGCACCCATGATCGCTCAGAATAGCGATCAGAGCGCGGAGAACCGATCGCAATCTTCGAGTATGATAGTCAACCATTGAGTAAGTTGCGCTGGCGGTCTCGCCGCTCTCCGGAGCGGTCGGTGAAACGAGAAGATGATGGTTACCGTGCTGACACCGTCCGAAGCCGTCCGGGCGCCACTGACGTTGTACCCCACGTCGGGGGCCGTCGCCAACGACGCCTACGGACGCCAGATGACCTATCTACGGATTTCGTTGACCGACCGGTGCAACTTTCGATGCGTCTACTGCATGCCGGCGATTGGAATGAAGTTTCAGCCGCGCGATGAGCTTCTCACCGACGCTGAGATTATTCGCGTGACCGCGCTGTTTGCTGATGTCGGCTTCACCAAAGTGCGGCTGACAGGCGGAGAACCGACCATTCGACCTCACCTCGTTGACATCGTGCGGTCGATCAAGGCGACCCCTGGCATCGATGAGGTGTCGATGACGACCAACGGTCTGCTGCTCGGACGCCTCGCTGAAGACCTTAAAGAGGCGGGCCTCGACCGCGTCAACATTAGCATCGACACCCTCGACCCGGACAAATTCAAATTGATCACCCGCGGCGGTCGCCTCGATCTCGTCTGGCAAGGCATTGAGGCCGCCGATGCTGTCGGTCTCTCCCCTGTGAAGTTGAACGCGGTGGTCGTCGCTGGACAGAATGACGACGAGGTTGGCGACATGGCGCGCCTCACTATCGACCGGCCGTGGCATGTACGGTTCCTCGAAATCATGCCGCTGGAAGGGGTAGGCGAGGTTCACGACAGCTCGATGGTCACCTCCGAGGTGACACGACTTCGGCTCGAAGCAGAGTTCGGTCCCCTGGAAGCCCTTCAAGGGGACGACGCGGATCCGGCGCGGCCGTGGCGGATACCAGGCGCCCTGGGCACCATCGGCTTCATTTCGCCCGTCTCCGCCCCGTTCTGCGCCGCCTGCAACCGCGTCCGTCTCACTGCCGACGGCAAACTCCGACTGTGCCTGCTTCGCGCGGACGAAGTCGATCTTCGCGACGCGCTCCGGAGCGGCGCGCCCGACGCGCAACTCCTCAACATCATTCGCGCCGGAGTTTGGAAAAAGCCATGGGGACACGGGCTGGCGGATGGCGAACGTGAAACCGTACGGGGCATGTCTCAAATTGGAGGCTAACGCCACCTCGCGGACGAGCCGGCGTCAACGCTTTCCTGGCTCGTGATGTGCTGGAACGTCCGCCGGATGGCATCCCTCAGCTCAGTCGACAATTGATGATCGTCGGTGATTCAGCCGACCCACCACGGTGACAAGGCCGGAAACCACGAGCGCGGCGATGATCGGCGAAACATTATTGCTTGATGGCAGGTCAGTACCCGTGGCTGGCAGGGTCGTGATGGTCGCAATGATGTCAGGATGGAGCGGTGGTCCTGGCTCCGGTGTAACGGCCGGTCCACTCTGAATCTGCTGACCGACCGAGATAAACGGGGTGATATCGGCGCCGCCAGCTGTCTCGGTCGCTCGTGATCCCTGGGCCCCCGTTATTTGCTCCGGTGCAGGAAGATCGGCGACGGTCGCCACCGGACTGGCCACCGGCCCGGTCGACACAGGCGGTTCATTCTCGGCCGCCATGACGTGAAACACGGCCACCGAGACGGATTCGGCCGGTCGCAACGAGAGCGAGGCCCCGGCATCGAGCCGGCTCGCCACTCCATCGAAGCTCGACGTCGCAAACCACACGGTTTCCTGGACCTGTCCCGCTAGCGGCCCTTCGTTGGCCCGGTAAAGGCCGGCCGGCAGGCCGCTGACAACCGCCTGGCCGTCGCTTCCCGTCGCGGCCGCCGCGGTGGTCGCGGCAAGACTCCCCTCGCTGGCGACGGTGAAGTCGACGCCCCCGATCCGGTCGGGGCAAGCGGCAACCCATTGGTCGAGATCGTCGCCCGCGGCAACACTCGGCGGGCAGAGGAATGCGGCAAACCCGAGTGACCCTGTCGTGCCGGCGGCGGCGTCAACAAGAGAGAGCGACAGGTCAATGATGTAGGCATCCACCTCCGGGTCATCGGGAATATCGGACTGCACCACCTTGCCTGCATAGCGGTCGCCCGTTACCGTTGACCCCCCGCCGGGTACAGCGATTTGAAACGATCCGTGAGGTAATCCGTCGAAGACGGCGGCCTTTTCGCCAGGCGAAAGACAGCTGGCCTGGATCGGTGTGGCCAGCGATGTATCTTGCGCCGTAAAGATGTCGAGACAGAGGCGCTCAGTATCTTCCAGTCCAGCATCCGGAAAGCCCAAAACCAGGGTCAGGGAATGGTAGGTTGTTTCTTCAGATGATCCGTGAGCGCGAGCGGTCGAGGCACTGCGACACATTCCCCCAATGCACATGGCTGCCAGCATGACGGCGAACAGTCCCCGGCGGAGGAGCCAACTCAACTGATGACGCCTAGACATGCTGCGAGGATGAAACGCCATAAGGACTCCCGCGGGCTATGTATGCTTGCAGCCAGTATAGTCCTTCGGCGTGTCACCCCTTGCGGATGAAGATGGCGGGCATCACCCGCTCTGTTGGAGATGGGATGGATCAGCATGTAGGTGCGGCGTCCAACGGCACTGCTCCCTTCCGCCTTGCGTTCATGGTGCCATTGACAGCGGCGCAGCAGCGACGGGTGCGCGAACGGTTCCCAGGGGTGGACCTCATGTTCCTTGCCGACGAAGAACGTGAACCGACGCTCGCCACCGCCGACGGGGTCGTCGCCTGGTCACTCTCCAGTGCCGAGATCGATGCGGCTCCCCATCTACGTTGGATGCACACTGGTGGCGCCGGGGTGGACGCCCGCCTTCTCGCGGATCTGAGCAGGCGGGACATCGTCGTCTCAAACAATAGCGGTGTTCACGCTCCGAACATCGGCGAACACGTGCTCGGAATGATGCTCGTCTTCGCCCGTCAGCTGCACACGTTGGTTCGCCATCAGACCCGCCGTGAATGGCATGACGACGATATTCGCGATAAGGTCTTCGAGCTCTCGGGACAGCAGTTGCTGGTCGTCGGAACGGGCGACATTGGAGAAGCGGTCGCCCAGCGCGCCAGACCGTTCGGTATGGTGATCACCGGTATTCGGCGGCGGACCAATCTGGCGCCGCCGGACGGCTTCGACGATGTCCTGGCGCTGGACGATCTTCCCCGGGCCTTGAGGGTCGCAGACCACGTCGTGATCTGCCTACCGCTGACAACCAGGACACATCGACTCTTCGACGCCTCACTCATCAGCCAGTGTCAGCATGGTGCCATTCTCTACAACATCGGCCGGGGTGAGATCGTCGACACCCCGGCCCTGATCACGGCGCTGCAAACGGGAAAGCTCGCCGGGGCAGGGCTCGATGTCGTCGACCCGGAACCGCTCCCTGCCGGATCCCCCCTCTGGGACATGCCCAACGTGCTCATCACGTCGCATACCTCCGGGGGAACGCCCAAATATTGGGATCGCGGCCTGGATCTCGTCGAGGCCAATCTTCAGGCCCTGCTCGATGGCACGGCTCTTCGCAACGTCGTCGACCCATCACAAGGCTACTGAACCGCCCGTCGCGCATCCCTTGACACCGGCCGACCACTTCGCTACTGTACGTACACTCGTTGCCCCGCCACTCGCGGATGACCTCGACGTCCTGACTGCTCGGCGGAGGCGCACGATGAGCGAGTCGACCGTCGCATCGATCTCACGCCATGCGGATCGCCGGCTGGCGCAACGCAATCTCGACTCGGACGATGTCGCATATGTCTGCCTGCATGGTCGTCGCTATCATTCAGGCAACGCCACGTTCATCTACCTCGGACTGCGCGACATTCCCTTCGATCACCGCCGCGACAATCGTTTGCGTCGCCTCGAAGGAACCACCCTCGTCCTCGATCCGCGAACCGGCCAGCATTTGACTACGGCGTATCGCAACCGGCGAACCGGGAGCCGCGATATCAAGCGCAAGTTCAAGCGAGCGGTGCCGCACCATGGTGGGTTACCGGCGTCATAGTGGCTTCGCCATGCAGATACAGAATGGCGAGCTCCAGACATGGGCAGCGAACAGCGACAGCCGTCGCCTGGTCCTCCTGAATGGATCGATTCAGCGGCGGAACTGGGTAACGCCGAGTGCCGCCGGTACCTACTCCAGGGGCTCTCCACCCTTAACCGGACGCTACATGCTGGGTGTCGGAGAAACGCCCCTCGATATCGACATCGCGTGCGCGCCTTTGGAGAACGCACAAACATGGATGAGATCGTCCCTGCTGGACATGTCGTATCGCCGGTAGTAGCCACGTCGAAGGGACTGATTGAGCGCATCGACTGAATCCCGGCGGAGCAGCGTCAGCGCCGTCCCGCCCTCGCCCCCGCCCATCATCCGTGCCCCGAGGACACCCGGAACGCGGCACGCCTCGCTGACCAGTTCCTCGACCCGGGGGTGACTGATCTCGTAGTCGATGGCGGATGATCGCCCCGACGAGGTCATCAGACGCCCGAACGCCGGCCAGTCGTTTCGATCTGCCGCCTGCTTTCCTTGCCGAACCCGGACCGTCTCCGAGACGACATGCCGGGCTCGCTTGAGGAGGACAGGCTCCAACTGGTCCAGGCGCTCACTGACGGCTGAAAGCTGTTCGCCGGTGAGATCAGCAAGGTGGGTCATCTCACGCCCCAGGAGTGAGGAGATGTGTCGGAGGGCCAGCGCGGATTCTTCAACCCGCCGCCCGTACGCCGACGATCCCAGGGATCGCTCCACCCCCGAATCAGCGACCGCGAAGACGTACGCTCCGAGGTCAGGCGACAACTTCTCGACAGCGAGGGTTGAACCGTCGAAACAGATCATGCCGCCCGCCACTGACGCCGACTGATCCATCGTGCCGCATGGCGTACCGGCGCGATGCTCCGCTTCCTGCGCGGCAAGGACCAGATCGCGTTCAGAGGGCTGGTGCTCGGTAAGCGAGAGAATCAGCGACACACAGAGTGCTGCCGACGAGCTCAAACCAAACCCCATCGGGACGTCGCCCGCGATGACGAAATCGAGGTCCTCGCGTAATGCCATGTCCACCCGTGACTGGATGGACGCGACCGCTCCTCGTACGTAATCGTACGATTCCGGCGCACCAGCATTCCGCCAGCCCGCGAGTGCCGCCGGATCAAACGTTTCGACACGCGCACCGGCGACATCGGCGACAAGACCTCGCAAGCCGCTGTCATCGGACCCGGTGAAGACAGAGATGGAGCGATCAATAGCCGCCGCGAGTACCGGCCCACCGTTGTAATCGAGATGATTTCCAAGAAGCTCGATCCTCCCCGGGGCCGTTGCCACGCGACCGGGCTGCCATCTTGGACCAAAAGCGCGGCGACCAGCCGTCATCGCCCGTTCTGCAAGGGGATGATCCACCACGTTCCCTCCGAGCGATTCCGCACCCGATCTGACAGCGGTCGGAAACGCTTTCCGCCTCACCGCGACCCGCGAGACGGACTCGCAGCAACCCTACTCGGGCAGGATCAGCGAGCAGTCCGTCAACGATCTCCTTGGTGACGAGCGCCGCTGTCAGCGCCGCATCTGTATCACCTTGAACGCTTCGGCGAGGCCGAACGACTGATCGGAGGCAAGCTCCTCAGCTCGTTCGCGCATACGGTCGCCGAGTCCCTCAGCATCACCGATCTGGCTGACGTGCGCCTTCAGGGCTTCAATCTTCTGATCGAAGGTCGATGTGATATCGATATAGCGATCCGGCGCGTCCGCTCCAAAGAACCAGATCTCAGCGGTTTTATGAGGTTGAATGCCCGCCCGATAGTGCTCGGGAAAATAGAGCGGATCACGAGCGGTCGGATACACCGCGTCGGTCGTTGCCAGTCCGACCGCCCGATGATCGGGGTGCAGCGCATACGGCCGAAACGGATCGTGCGTCACGATGACATCGGGTTGATGCACCCGGATCATTCGGACGATCTGTTCGCGGAGTGCCAGATCGGGGACCAGCTCACCGTCCATACACCTGAGGAACACGAGCTCCGAAACGCCGAGGCGACGGGTCGCCTCGGTCAGCTCCGCTTCCCGGGTCGCAGCGACCGCTGACGGATCGGCGTCGGGATCGGGCGATCCCTTGTTACCGGACGTGACCTGAATGACGACGACCCGTTTTTCCAACTCGACGAGTCGGGCGACAGTCCCGCCCGCGCCGAACTCGCTGTCATCGGGATGGGCGACCACCAGCATATAGGTCTGAAACGTGTCGTCAAAATCGTCCGTCGTCATGCGTGACGTGCCTCCGTCAGCAGCTCCGGGTTCGTGGCGACGGCAAGCCTGGCCCGCAGCGCCGCCCCAATCTCCGCTACAGCATAGGACTGTTGGTCCCCCGATGTCAGATCTCTGACCACAGCGGTACCGTCGTCCTCCGGCCCGTGAGACGGGACCACCGCGAGAGGCACACCTTTCCGCCCCGCGTACTTCAACTGATCCCCGACGCTCTTGCGCGGGAGCATCGAAAGATCAACCCGGAACCCGGCCTGGCGGAGGGTATGCGCGAGGGCCGCACCAGCGTTAATGTGATCGGCGAATGAGACGACGAACACCTCAGCCATGGACGCGGGTACCGGCATCAGCTCATGCTCACGGATCACCTCGATAATGCGCTCCAGACCCAATGACATCCCGGTCGCCGGGATGTCGCGACCCAGGAACCGCCCAACCAAACCGTCGTATCGTCCGGCCCCCGCCACCGATCCGACTCGGGGCTCAACGACTCGTGCCTCGAATACCGGGCCAGTGTAATAGTCGAGGCCCCGCGCCAACGATGGGTCGAAGCGGTAGCGACTGGTCGGAACGCCGAATGCCGGTAGCAGCGCGAAGATCTCGCGAAGCTCGCCGAGCGCGTCCCTACCAGCTGGGTCATCACTAAACGTATGAGCGAGCCGATCCAGGATCTCACAGGGCTCGCCGGTCATTGTTACCGTGTTCATGACGATCTGGATGGCAGGCGGGGCGAAGCCGGCGGCCGCTAACTCATCGGTCACGCCGTCGGGGCCGATTTTGTCGAGCTTATCAATCGTCCGAAACAGCGCGGAGGCATGTTCCGCGTCGGCGCCGGCAATCCGTCCAACGGCCTCGAGAATGCCGCGGTGATTGATGTGGACGACGAATGCTGGAAGATTGACCGCCGTCAACGCTTCTGCCAGAACCGCGATCACCTCGGCGTCGGATGACGGCTCAGACGATCCGACAATGTCCGCGTCACACTGCCAGAACTCCCGGAAGCGACCACGCTGGGTGTTCTCAGCCCGCCAGACAGGAGCAATGTGATGGCGTTTGAACGGTAGAAGGATGTCGTTCTGGCGCATCGCGACGACACGAGCAAGTGGCACCGTGAGATCATATCGCAGCCCGACTGACCGGCCACCGTTGTCCTCGAATCGATACATGAGCCGCTCGTTTTCGCCCGCCTTGCCAGTCAAGACGTCCAGGTATTCTACTGCCGGGGTGTCGAGCGGCTCGAAGCCATGTCGCTCAAAAACGTCGCGGAATGTCTCGATCACGCGCTGGCGAAGCAGCATGTCCGACGGCAGGAAATCGCGGAATCCTTTGAGGATACGTGGTTTTTGCACCGGCACCACCATCACCTGTAGCATGACTATTTGGCGAGAAGCGATCAGCAGGAGGCACGTGCGCACAAGAACGCCGCGGCCGGCGCAACCCTCCTGGGCCAGAACCAGGGAAGCGACAGCACCGTGACGACGTCAGACCTTCGTCGCTTCAAACGCCAGATGAGCGAGCTCCGGTAGAACAAGTCGCTCCATCGCCAGCGTCACCGCGTTAGTCGAGCCTGGCATGGCGATGATGATCCGGCGCCGGTAAACACCGGCGACGGCCCGCGACAGCATCGCGGCGGCTCCGATCTCCTGGTAGCTTAACATCCGGAACAGCTCTCCGAAACCGTCCAGTCGTTTCTCCAACATCGACGCGATGGCATCGTAGGTAGTATCGCGAGCAGCGATCCCGGTGCCCCCATTGGTGAGGATGACCTGCACATCAGGGTCGGCCGACCAACCTTCGCACGTCCGCCGGACGGCCTCCGGCTCATCCCTGATGATCTGATAGGCCACGACATGATGCCCGCCTTTGCGAAGGAGGGTCGCGATGACTGTGCCGCTGGTGTCCGTATCGACCGTCCTGGTATCGCTCACCGTCAAAATGGCACAACCGACGAACTGGGCAGCCGCCCGGCGGTGCTCTTCATGCGACGGAAGGACGGCCGGTGAATTGGCTCCACCCTGAGGGATGCGGCTAGTCGTCGGGACAGAGTTCGTCACTGCCCGTCCGCAGCGGGATGATGATTCGAGGGCGCTTGGACTGGCATCGAACCACTTGGGCTCGTTTGACCCGGCTCCCCCGCTGGTTCTAACGCGGCATTGTCCATCTGGCGAGATGTTCCTCCTCGCCCGCCCTCCGTAGCGGCATCCCCCATGCGGAACGCGAAGGTGAGCGCGCTGGCCGCCGCGGCCAGCATGGCGAGCCAACCGACGGCGACGAGTGGTCCTTCATATGGGGCACCCAGACTCGATGCAAGGAAGAGCGAGAGAATGGCGGTTGCCGCCGCGAGCGCAAGCCAGGATAGCGGTTGCAACGTGCCTCGTTGTTTCACCCATACGGGAGGCATTGACCTGTTCCTATTCCTGGACTTCCCGGTTGTTTGCCATTGTGGGGATGTTGACCGGCGACCGATGCGGATTTCGTGGGCCGCGAATTGAACCGCCGGAAGGTTGGATGACGCCACCCACCAGACCAGCGGCCCGAATCGTCCTGGTTGGAGCACGGAATACGGCCCGAGGAGAATCCCCGGGCCGCACTCCGTGCTCTGCTTACCGCCGGTTCGCGATTAGCTGCTCGCCGGGGTCGCCATGCCGCCGCTGACCGCACTGCTTTCGGTGAGGAAGACCGTCACCACGGTCTGGGTGCCGCTCTCCATCAGCCAGGCGATTCCGCTCACGCCCGAGTCGTTCAGCTCGCCCAGGCCCACGAAGAGGTTCCCCTCCGCGTCCGGCGCCCCCCCAATCGCTCCACAGGCGATGTAAGTCCCGATCTCCTCGGCACTCTGGTGGTAGTTGATCGCATGGGGTGAGGCGAGCAGATCGCTCAAGCTCATCTCGACCGTGGTGCTGACCGCCGCCGCCGGCATCGCTCCACTCGCCCCCGCCATCGGACTGGCCATCGGCGTCGCCAGCATGGCCGCCGCGCCAAGAGTCACATCCGGCAGGGGGGCGACGACATCGCCCAACTGCTCGCAGGTGCCGGTGTGGATGTGCCCGGGGTGTCCCCCGCCCGCCGCCGGGGTGCCCGCCATCGGACTGGCCTCCTGGGCCGCGACACTGCCCAGCAGCGCCATGCCCAGCAGCAGCGCCCCCGCGCTCCCGATGATCCGTCCGCCAATCCCCTTCATCCCCCGCTCCTTTGCTGTCCCTCAATCATGGGCCGGACCATTCCGTTCCCAGTCCTCGGTTGCACGATAAACCTGGTACTTACGAGACCACCCACTGGAACGCGGTTGTCCGCGCTGACTGATCAGCAGCGTGAGGACAATAAGAGACCACCGGGCAGATCGGCGACCGTGCCATCACCATCATACACGGTTTGGCTTTACCGGTCAGCGTGTCATCCGGCGACGATTCCGTTTGGAATATGGACCACGCACGCCACTTCCCCACGAGATCCCAGCGTGAGTCCAACGAGGTCGATTCGCCACACCCGATCGCGAAGCTCCATGTCGCCATCCATGTACCATTCCGCCGCCGCAAGGATTCGCGATGCCTGGGCCATCGACACCGTCTCCTCGGCGCGCCCGAGCCGGTCTCCAAAGCGCGTTTTCACCTCGACAAAGACGACTTCGTCACCGTCGATCATGATCAAGTCCAATTCGCCCGCGGCGCAGCGCCAGTTCGCAGCGCGAAACCTCAGACCTCGCGCTTCGAGATACCGGCGTACATGCGCCTCCCCCTGCCGACCAAGCTGACGGTGATCGTGGGCGCTCATTTGCCCCCTTGGCGGCGAACTGGCTCGAACGACCGCCGATGGATCGGCCCCGGTCCATGCCGCCGTAGAGCCAGCAAGTGGTCCACCGTGCCATAGCCTTTATGCTGGTCAAAGCCGTAGCGTCGATCGTCATGATGCGCTTCCGCCATGAACCGATCCCGCGTTACCTTAGCGACGATCGAGGCGGCAGCGATCGAGAGCGACAACGCGTCGCCGCCGATCAAGCCAACCTGCGGTATCGGGAGGTCGATGACACAGGCATCGAGCAAGAGAACGTGAACACTGACGGGCAAGGCCTGGGCGGCATACTGGAGGGCCAGACGGTTCGCCGCACCAACGCCGATGGTGTCCAACTCATCGATATCGACGATGCCGATGCCAATCGCCAGCGCGGTGTTGGAGATACGGCACATGAGGGCAGGTCGCTGGTTCGCCGGCACGGTCTTCGAGTCGCGGACGCCCTCGAGGGTACGAAGTAACTGGCTTTGTGCCCGTCCAGAACATGCCGGAAGAATCACCGCCGCAGCCACCAGCGGACCGGCCAGCGCCCCTCGTCCGACTTCGTCGATCCCAGCCACCATGGTGAGACCGCACTCCCAGAAGCAACGCTCGTGAACGAGCGTTGGACGCATCGCCCGTCCGCGGTCAGCCAGGCGACGCGCAAAAGGAGCGCGCCTTCCGGCGCGCCCCTGATCCGCTAACGTCACGACTCGCACTCTGGAACGTCTAGGTACGACGTTCCTTGATTCGAGCAGCTCGTCCTGTCAGACCACGGAGGTAGTAAAGCTTTGCGCGTCGGACTCGACCACGTCGGGTGAGCTCGATTCGGTCAATACGGGGAGAATGAACCAGGAAGGTCCGCTCGACGCCAATTCCATGAGAGGCCAGACGGCGTACCGTGAAGTTCTCATTGATCCCGCCGCCCCGTCGCCGGATGACCACTCCTTCGAAAACCTGGATCCGCTCACGGGTGCCTTCGACCACCTTGGCATGAACGCGAACGGTGTCTCCCGGTCCGAAAGGCGGAACATCACTTTTGAATTGTTCCGATTCAACGGAGCGAATCAATTGCGCGACCATAGAAACCTCATTCCAATACTGCTGCCGCTCGGCAATCGACAAACGATTCATTTTGACCTGCTGGCGTCTGTCCAACCGCTCCGTGGACAACCGCCGGAGTTTAGCACGGCCATGGCGGTCGGGCAACGACCCTCCCGATCGTCAACGCAACGCCTCCAACACTTCCGCCGCGACCTCGTAGCGGCCGAACGAGGGCATGAGATAGACCCCCTGCGCAAAAGGACGGAGGTCCGAGAGCAGCTCCTGAGCCATCTTGACCCCTTCTCGCCGCCCATCAGCTCCGGCGCGTCTCATCCGATCGCGGGCGGCATCGGTCAGCGTGATGCCTGGCACCTCGTTATGAAGGAACTCAGCATGCTTCGAGCTTTGCAAGGGAAGGATGCCGACCAGCACCGGCACACGGAGGTTCTCGCGACCGAAGAGATCGAGAAAACGATGCCAGATCGCAACGTCATACACGGGCTGGGTCATGACGAAGTCGGCGCCGGCATCGAGCTTTTCTTTCAGACGTCTTGCTTCTTCCAAAAGGTCAGCACGCGTCGGATCGACCGCGCACGCCACGGTGAATCCGGCTTGGCGGCCAATCGAGGCGCCCGCCGAGTCGGTGCCTTCGTTGAGACGTCGCAGGATCCGGATCAATCCGATGGAGTCGACATCATAGACAGCAGACGAACCTGGATAGTGGCCTAAGCTCGGCGGGTCTCCGGTCAGAGCGAGGATATTTCTGACGCCGACCGCATGCGCTCCGAGCAACTCGGATTGGAGCCCCATCAGCGAACGGTCCCTGGTCGTAAAGTGCAGAATCGTCTCGACGCCGACCTGGTGAGTAATAAGGTAACAGAGGGTCAGCGCACTCATGCGGACTCGAGCCATGGGAGAGTCAGCGACGTTGATCGCGTCGACGCCGACCTCCTTGAGGAGGCGAGCACCCTCAAGCGCCTTGGCGGGGTTCAACCCCTTCGGCGGATCGATCTCCACACTCACGAGGAACTTTTTCCCGAGCGAGCGCGCGAGATGGGTCGGCTCTTCATCGGCCTCCCGATCGCTCTCGCCCGGTGGGGGCAACAACGCCAGCTTCGGCGGACCGAACGCCTTCGGGCCGTCCACGCACGGCGCCTTTTGCTCGTGCCCGCGCCGTTCTGCCGCGACCGCGGACAACGCCATCCGCATCGCGGCAATGTGCTCGGGCGTCGTCCCGCAGCACCCCCCGATAAAAGTGACGCCCGCGGCGACGGCACGCTGCGCGAACTCACCAAAGTATTCTGGCGAACTTGGATAGATAACTCGGCCGCCGACGTGGGCCGGCCACCCGGCGTTGGGCAGACACCCCAGCGCCGGTCGATTCGGCCCCATCGGCTCCAGTCTGCGTGCCATCGCCTCGATGACGTGAAGAATTCGCTGCGGTCCCACCGAGCAGTTAGCGCCGACGACCGCAACACCCAGCATAGCGAGGCGCTCGACAACCTCCTCCGGTGCGTTTCCCCGGATGGTTCGCCCATCCTCGGCGAAGGTCATCAGGGCCACGATGGGCAGGTCACTTGCCACCCGAGCCGACTCGACGGCCGCGACCATCTCCTCAAGGTCACCGATCGTCTCAATCATGAAAAAGTCGACGCCGCCCTCAAGGAGGGCCTCAACTTGTTCCCGATAGGCGTCGCTCACAGCCCGGGGTGGCGTGGTTCCGAAGGGTTCCAAGGTCCGCTGGGTCGGCCCGATAGCGCCCGCGATCAGCGCCGGGCTGCCAGAAATCTCCCTCGCTTCCCGGGCGAGTTTGACACCCCTGAGGTTGATCTCGCGAACCTGCCCATCGAGACCAAAGTGCTCGAGACGAAAGCGGTTCGCGCCGAACGTGTTGGTTTCGATGACATCGGCGCCGGCGTCGAGGTACAACCGGTGAATGGTGGAAACGCGGCCCGGGTCGGCGACGTTCAGCTCATCGAAGCAGTCGTCGAGCCCCACACCGCTGGCGTAAAGCATTGTTCCCATCGCGCCATCGCCGAGGACGACGCCACTCGAAAGACGCGTGAGCAGGGGATGAGCCATGAAGCGTCCTCGAATCACGGGTGATCGCCAGCGAACCCCCCAAGGATACGCCGCCGGTCATGGTCGAACCACCGTTCCCGGCGCGGAAAACTAGAGAACTAATTGACGCCGCTAGCGAAACCGCGCTACAGTCCGGAGCCATCCGGTCGATGATGTCCGGGGCATAGTCGCTACCTCGCGGGACGCCGAACTGATACCGTCGCATCGATCGGATAGTCGCTTCTCCCATGCCCGACAGAGCCGGAACCTCGGCGAACTCCAGCCATTCTGGTCCTATCATGGCCATTGGTGGGGCGGAGGACAAATTCGACGATAAGATTATCCTGGCCACCTTCCTGCAACTGGCGGGCGGGCGATCGGCGCGGATCGTTATTGTGCCCACTGCCTCCTCCATCGAGGCCGCCGGGGAGCGTTACAAGGCGATTTTTCTTGGGCTTGGCGCGGAATCGGCCGAGGTCATCCAGATCGGCGACCGGCGCGACGCCAATGCTGACCGCCCGAACGGGCTGCTCGACTCCTCGACGGGGATCTTCCTCACCGGAGGCAACCAGATGCGGCTCTCCGCCATCGTTGGCGGGACGCGGGTCGCCGCTCTCGTTCATCGTCGCAACGAGGCCGGAGCGGTGGTCGCCGGCACGAGCGCCGGAGCGTCCATCCTGTCGTCCCACATGGTCGCCTTTGGCGCGAGCGGCTCCACTCCGCGTCAACGCATGGCGACGATGATTGCCGGCTTCGGCCTGGTCCCCGGTGTCATCATCGATCAACACTTTCGTCAACGAGACCGGATCGGCCGCCTGCTCACTCTTGTCG
>JAABUS010002335.1_pt1 | contig 36332 bp, 27 predicted proteins | sample 5560161 | NCBI WGS metagenome assembly JAABUS01 (sample SAMN10711885, study PRJNA513376) | rock metagenome | isolation source: Antarctica rocks | place: Antarctica: Victoria Land, Trio Nunatak nord | collected 2016-01-04
TCGTTCACTTGAAAAGAGATCGACATTGATTTTCAGCTTGTTCTGAACTTTTTCATATCAGTTCTCTCAGATAGAGTTCTTTTCATCAGTGAACAAGAAAGAATCGAGTATTTTCTGAGATCTAGAATGCTCAGAGTAGATTGACGATGACGAAGTAATCTCTCTAGCTTGTAGTCTAGCTTTCAGCTCTTCGCATCGTTTCTTCAAAGCTTTCATAGTCATAGAAGATGTTATGATTTCAGCGAATGAGTCGTTATCTTTGACAATGAAGAATGAAGCTTCGAAACGCTCTTTGAAGAAACGAAACATGATGAGAAAGAAAGAAGAGTTTGAATTGAACGAGTGTTTTAAAAGAAAGAAATCGAGCGAAGAGCAATGCTCGACAATAGAAGATAAAGTCGTTTTTGTTGTTTGATTTGAAAATTGATTGATTCTCTTGATCGATTTGATTCTCTAGCAATCAACGAAGATTCTTTATCGCTGATTCTATTAATCGAAATGAACGATGCGTACTTAATGAGCTGTAAGTCGTCTAGCAATTCAATCAGTCTCGCTGTTGATTCTATAGATTTTCTAGTGTTGTTCTGTCTTTCGATTGCGTTGATCATCAGATAAACGAATTTCTTTAGACTCGATCTGTCTGAACGAGTATATTGAACGAGTAATGAGTATCTGTATCGTATGATAAACGAGATTCTTAATGTAATGTTGAGATTGTGCCTAGATCATTCAATCAAAGAAACTCAGAGCTGATATGTATGTATTGTTCTTTAGAGATAGTTATAACAAGACATTAAGAATACAGAAGAGAAAGAGTGCAAGCTCTTCTATAAATAATGACTTGAGGCTGCGCTAGACTCGATACAGATGTGATGTAATAGATCAGATGTGTTTGTCTAAAAGAATGATGAAAAAGATGAATGAAGAAAGTGCTGAACAAACGAAAAGAAGTGCTGAGAATGATTCAAAGAGATGCGCTAGATTCAAACTAGGCATAGCGTTATGACTTGCTTTAATCAAATTGATTAGAATTAAATCTGAACTCTGATCGATTCAGGCATGTTCATAACAGATATCAGAATCAATCATCTTTACGCGTCATACAGACTTGCATCAAAGTTTCTTTGACATCAATATCAAATATCAGCAATCATGCTTGCACAAAGACTAAAATTCATGAAACAAAGTCTTTTCGCGAGAAAAACGTTGCTTCTGAATCGCGTTCTGAAAGATCTTCATTGTTATGTCAGAAGCAAATTGATATAATAATCAAACTAGTCACATCTAGCTAGAAATGACGACGCAGATTCTGAGTCATGATTGCACACAAATGTGAAGTATTATTCTCACGATCTACAATAGAGAGAGTCTTCAAGAAAGTCAAATACGATCGTTATTTATCTCGTCAAAAGCTCTATCTTATCATGATCATGAAAATGAAGCGTTTAGACTGATGTAGAAATAAAGAGTTCTGAAATGTAATATTGAGGCAGAGATGAAGTAGAATCATCTATACAAATGAAACATCAGTCAAATTAGGAAAATTGCGAAGTCTTATACACGTTACATGAATCAAAGAAGAAGAGTGAAAGTCAGATTGATGTGAGAAGATCTTTTTTGAATATACAACGTTTATGTTTTAAGATTTTATAACTCTGAATTGAAAGAGTTCTTGTTACATCTATCAGCTTAAGAATAAAAAGAATCGCGAAGTTTTTATCTCAGCTCTTGCTGTCGAGAATTTACTATGACGCTCTATAGAACAGACAGCTCATGCAGAGAAGAAGACGAATTGTCTGCAACAAGACTTGAAGACTTTCTCGTTCAAATTCTTGTCGTGCTGTCGTTTCAAAAGAAGAGAGATTGACTGATATAAATACAACAGATGCATCTTGCGATTCTTACTATTATCTGTCTATCATTGATTTCAGATCACTCACTGCTTTATGAGCACTACTCTATTAATGCAGAATGAAGTCTTCTGTCATATTTCTCAATGACAAAAATCTTTATTTGCGAAGCAAAACATCATGATTCTGAATTGATCAGATAACAGTCTCGATCTGAATTCTATTGAACACGTCTGAAATCTGCTCAAGAATCATATAGCTAATCAAAGATCTTTCATAAAAGATAAAGTTGAATTAGAACATGCTTGAATGAATGAATGAAACAAGCTCAATATAAAAAAAATATTAATTCTTTTATATTGAATCAGAAGCATCGAGTTGCTCAAGTCATCATTAAACAGAGCAACAATAACTTTCATGAATAAATATATATTATAATTCGAATCATTTAATGTCTCTATATATATTTGACGTTATTACTCGTATATGTTAATATTTGCATCTTTTGTTGATGTTCATGTATAGTGCAATTGCAATACAATGATCATTTTCAATACTTTAAAGCATCATCTCATAAAGTGAACTAAATTTTAAAGTTTAGCTTAAGTGACATTCATTGCTTAAAGTTGAATAAAATCTGAATTTGAGCTGATCTCACTGAACTGAGTTCTGCTTTTGTCAATAAAATCTGCATTCATTCATATGTTACTGAATTGAATCTTGCTTTTGTCAATAAAATCTGCGTTTGTTCATATGCATTGAACTGAATCTGTTACAAACGTATCAAGATCAATAAGACTGAAGCTCTAATCAATTCGCAATTCATGCTAGCGAGTACTTTGCATAATGATTAAAGCTAGTCAACAATCTAGTCGCAATCTGACCTAAATCTGACTCAGATTTGACTCAGATATGACTTAACACTCTTTTTCTTCTTCAACACTCTTTTCTCTCATCAACATCTTGTTCATTTACATCATCTTCTTTTCATGTCATAAACATATCTCTTTCAAGTCTAGCACAGTCTTTGAACATTACATAAATAGAAGCTTTTGTATCAATCTTCTTCTATATTCTTAATATTCAGTTATAGCTATTTCTAAAGATCAAGCACTATCAATTCTGATCTTCATTGATTGTATCATTTAAACATGATTCTGACATTATATTAAGAATTTGTTAATCACATGATACTGATCTCATTACTCATTCAATCAACTCATACAGATGAATTGAGTTTAAAGAAATTTGTTTATCTGATGATTCAATCTTGAAAGACAAGAACAACATCAGAAGATTCATAGAATCAACAAGAACATATGATCATTAAATTGCTAGAAGATCTATCACTCATTCAGTATGCATTCATTCAAAATTGATTAATAAAATCTATGATAAAGAATCTTCATGAATTGCTAGAGAATCAAATCGATCAAGAGAATTACAATAAAGAATCTTCGTGAATTGCTTCAAGATCAATCATTCTCACAAACATTTTCTTTGTTGAACAAACATTCGTCTTTCTTCATAAAATCACTGAGCTTCATTCTTCGTTCAGTTCAAACCAATTCTCATCTTCTTCACTATGACATTTAAGAACACATCTGATAAAGATAAAGCTTTCGTTGACTTCTTGCAATAAACACGTTCACAAGCTTTCTCTTTTATTGTCGATTTACAACACACTTCTTCATTCATTGCTTTTGACGAATCAAACGCTGAAATCATCATACTTGATGATATGAAAGTATGAAAGAAACGTATCTATGTTCTTAATAAAGAAACAGATCATCTCATTAAGATGAAACAACGAGACAAGAGCGAAATTCAACAGTTGAAAGCAAAACTACAAGCTTTCACTGCTATCACAGTCAATGTAATCATCACTGCTTTCTTGATTGTCATCTACTTTGAACAATCTAAACATCACAAAATACTTGATTCTTTGATGTTCACTGATGAAAAGAACTCTACTTGAAAGAACTGATTTCTTGATATATGAAAGAAGTTAGCAATTAATGTCAACATCTTCTCAAATGAACTTTACAAGCTAAGCTACATAAATATCAACTAGCAGATGATGTCGTTGAAGTCACTTAAGTCAGATGTAATTTCAACTGTGATAATCTCTATCTGACTGTCAATGAACTTCTAGAGAAACTAACTCAATCATTTCATGATTCTGATAAGAAAGACAACTATGATAGAGAATATATTAATCTGATTCAAGAATCAAAGAAATTCAGCGATTTCTTTAATCAGTTTCAATGACTATACATTTATTTAAAGTATCAGAAGAACGTACTAGTCATTGATCTAAAGAATAAAATAAACTCTCGTCTTCAAATCTTTTGAACAGCTCAGATGAAGTCGCTCATCAAGCTATCAGATATTCGAAACTATCTGATTCGCTTGAACAATGAACATAGAGCAGTTTGAAAGATCAAGAACAAACTACTCAAACATGATGATTCAAAGATCATCATTTTTAGAGCAATTATTGCTGTTCAGTCTTCAACTTTGAAGTTTGACTGATCAAAGTCACGCAGCGCAGTTTTGACTAACATTAAGAATGCAGATGTTCTAGTTGAAATCTGTTTCATATGTCACAAATCAGATCATAGTTTCAGAGAATGCTCAAATCAATCTATCAAAGTCAATGCAGTTGATGAGAACTACGATTGTTTCAAACTCAATACTGAATCAGAGTTCAAGTTAAAAAACTAGTTATCTTTTCAACAATCATTGAAGTGAAGATTATATCTTTGTGCAATCTAGATGAAATTCTATCGAAAAAGAATTACTTTGATAAGTCGTTTCTAGTCAATGCTCTTCTCATTTTGCAGAATGAATCATTCAATCTTCATTCTTTGATAGACAGTGATTCAGTCATTTATATGATCATACATATTAATCTAGTCGACAAAGTATGTAAAGAGCTGAGAATTCAATCTATATTACTGACAAAAGAGAAGTTAATAAAAGAATATAATGAAAAGATATTTAAGAAGACTATCACTCATAAAATTCTATTGAATCTCATCATTAAAAGTCATAAGAAATTGACTGTTTCTATGTTGATAGCTGACATTGATCATCACAAAGTCATATTAGAAAAATCTTGAATGAATAAAAATGAAATATTACTGAATATGCAAATCAACGTCGTCGTTTTTTCAAATCAATTAAATACTTTCATTTTGATTTTTTTGATCTCTCTCAATTTAAAGTATTCAAGTTGATCGTGATCAACTTTGTTTACTTCTAACTCTCAGTCAAAGATTTCTAGAATGCTCAAACGATTTATTTCAACTACGATTCAGAAAGAGTTCTTCTCAATTCAAAGCATAAACATTGCTTCGTTTAAAACATTGTTGAATCACTCAAAGAAGAATCAGACTGAAGTATTCACTCTATTCATGAAGAATATTGATAAAGAAATTACGTACAACACTCAATGCAATTTGAACACTCTGAACGTCTCTTTCGTCTAGATCTGTCGTCAAGTTAGAATTGAGTTGAGTTGAGAAGAATCAACTCAACTCAATTCTGAGTTCAAGTTGAGATTGAATTGATCTTTCTCAACTCGAGCTCAATTTGAAATCAAGTTGAGTTGCTTAAACTTGATTTCTAAAAATAGTATACTTACTCATATGCACAGAATTTTCATGCAAACTGAATTCAAATTCGATTTCTAAAAATAGAATAATTACTTGTATGCATGAGATTTTCGCGCAAACTGAGTTTTCACGCACTCTAATCTAGAAAGATTAGCAACAAATAGTTAGAGTTTGACGTGCTAAAATGACATTAATATAAATAGTTTTAGTTAACGTGCGTGAAAATTTCGTTTGCGCTGAAATCTTATGCATACAAGTAGTTAATTAATTGACTTTACATTCAAGAAAAAAAAAACTAAAGTTATTGACAAAAGCAATAAGAATTAACTTGAATTATGCGCGAAAGCAATAGTATCACTAACAGTGTAACAGTGCAAAAATTGTATTTACTATCTATTTGTCTTGCGACAGCGTTGCATTCTGATTGCATAGTAACATGACTATCTACTTCGTCATGTAATTTGAACAGACTTCAAATGTAAACTTTTCGCTTGTAAGATGAAAAATTAACCTCATATTCTTCGCTTGAATGATTACACGCTTTGCGTGAATTGCGCAAAGATTGATGTCTGTTAAGTAATCAGTATTTGAATCGCAAAATTGCTTGCAAAATTAATTGCAAAATTGATCATGAAACTAATCTTCGTACATTGCAATCAGTCATGCTTTCATCGTCTTCTGCAATGTCTTTATAGCTTTTGATTGAAAGCGAAGATTGACTTCAATCAATTCATGACACACTTCGCGAATCACACGCTGAAACAACAGCTTTGAAATAAGTAAGTTGATTGTTCTTTGATATTGATGAATTTCACGAAGTATTACAGTTTCTCTGCAATATTTTCGCATTTTCTTAAGCTTGATAAGATCACTTTTTATGATGACATTGATAATACAAGCTGATTCAATGAATCAAACATTCTAACATATGATCAGCGTCTTTGAAATTACTTTTGCAATTCTTTTTGCAATCTAGTAAGTCTCAAACTTACTTTGATGAGCTTCATCTTTCTATCATCAGTTCTCGACTTCACTATTGACTGTTTTCGAAGCATCTTTTTGACAAATTGCTTGTTATAAGGTTTTTTACTGAATGATGATGAGAATGATGATGATGAGAATGATGATGATGAGAATGATGATGATGAGAATGATGATGATGCGCTTGACAATGATGATTCTGAGCTGCTTGACAATCGCGATCTATTATTTGACTCGTGATCAAAATTTGATCTTGTAAGCTTGAATTTAAAATTCGCTGCAATATTATTTCTACTTTGCAATCAGTTTTGCAATCAATTCAAGAGTAATAAGAAACGAAACATGTACATAAATTCATGCAAGTTGAAGAATTCATTTGAATTCAAAATCGAGTTCAAAATCTCGTCAGTTGCAAAATCAAAAGTGCTGAATAGCGTTTTGTTATTGACGTTAAGCTCATTGTTTCTGTATTGCAATCAGTTTTGCGATCTTCTATAAACTCATGAAGCTGATACATAACTTACTGAGCTGTTGCAATCATGATTGCAGTATGTTGTTGTTTGAAGATAATTGTTACAAAGAAGAAAAAAAGTTGATGATTACACAACTGAATTTGTTAGAAATCAATCTAGAGCGAGTCATAGAGATGTCATTTAACTAATAAATAAATGCTAAGAAAGAAAAGTATCTACAGAAAAGAACTCGATTCTTATATGTGTATTTCTCAGCTCTGTGCTAGACTTGATTGAGTTGACGTCTTACACATATGATGCAGAAACTCAATGACATCACTTCTAAATCAGATTCTTGCTAGATTCGATTAGAATGAAACTAGATGAAAACTAGTTGAAGAATAGACGAAAACTAGAATCATGACATTACTTTCTTCTCTTGACTATTCATATTCGCATGAATGTTGTTTCTTAGTGCGCTTTTCTTGAATATTTGATATGAAAGTCATCAATCATCTTTTGAGTGTTCATAAATTCGTCATCGTCAGCGTTATATCAGTTGAGATCATTGTCATAGCTCTTTCATTTGACTCGATATTGAAGTCGTTTTTTATAGCGTCGAAAGTTCAGTATATCATCGATTTTTCATTCATCTTCATCGTTTATCACTATTGACTTTGAAGATTCATTCTTTTGATCAGACAGAGAGTCATTGACGACAGAATGAAGAAGTTCTGAATGAAATACATCATGTATATGCATAGTCTCTGATAGTTTCAACTTATAGAATGAGTCAACAGACTCAATGATCTGAAATGAATCAAGCATCTTGTCATTCAATTTTTTGAAAGATCTCGCTGTAATGATGTTTCGTTCGTTCAGAAACATCTTTGATTCAATCTCATAATTGATCTTCTTTCTATGCTTATTAGCTTGATTCATCATTTGTTTTCGTGTTTTGATCAGAGCTTCACGAGCGAAGATCAAAGTCTTGTTCATTTGTTCAGATATATTCTTGACTTGATCAATCTGCAAGCGTTCGCGAATGCTTTCATACTCGATGATGTCAGAGTCGAAGCTCATACGAGAATGAAAGCTCTTGTTCATGAAGAAGAAGATCAAGAAGATGACTGATGACAAGACGTTATTGTCAACAAACTCGATCATGAGTAGTCACTTAGATCAGTCGTTCTGCATATACAAACAGAAGAATCGAAGATAATGCTTGATGTTTTGATTGACTCGTTCGCTTTGATCGTTGATCTGAGAATGATAAACGATGAACAATCAAAGGGAAATTGTTAGAAATCAGCATAGAGCGAGTCATATGAGTGTAATGTAATGAGTATATAAATGCTAAGAAAGAAAAGTATCTAGAAGAGAAGAATCGACTATCTATATGACTCAAAAGAACATAAGCTAACTCTGAATAGAGTTGACTTCGGAACAAGTCTATGCTCTAGCGACGAGCGATCGACGATAGCTCTCAGAATAGTTATCAACATAGTCATCAACATAGTCATCAACGAAGATGCGTAGCTAGAATCGTAACATTACTTCTTTTCTTCAACGATTCATGTTTGCATAAATGTATTTTCTTAGCCTTGTGTAGAATCAAAATGCCTATTGTAGCAGACTCACTATGCAAGATAGAAGTGTCATTGAAGCAGACTCACTAGTTGCATGCGAACGAGTCAACAGATCGATTCACTGATAGATAGAGCGATGTGAGTAGATAGATCATTGCATTGACGAAAGATGTCATTGAAGCAGACTCACTTCTGATTCAAATCTACTACATAGTAGAGCTTGTTTCGTTCGTTGATTGACTCAATCAAGAGATCAATCGTTGTCTGTCTTTGTAGCAGACTCACTTCGAGTGTCGTTCAAGCAGACTAACTATCGAGTGACTGACTCGATGACGAGATCAATATCAAACGCGTCATTGAAGCAAACTCACTGTCAAACGTGTCATTGTAGCAGACTCACTATGAGAGAATTGATTGACTCATTGAAGAGATCAATTCGAATCGCGTCTTTGTAGCAGACTCACTAGTTGCATATGAACATAGTAGTTCGATTCACTGATGGGTAGAGCGATGAGAAGATCATTGCATTGACGATGTCTTTAAAGCAGACTCACTAGTTGCACGTGAACTGATAGACGAATCGATTCACTGATAGGTAGAGTGATGAGAAAATCATCGCATTGACGATGTCATTGAAGCAGACTCACTGAGAGTTTGCTTCTCGAGATAGAGACTTCACGCAGTTCTATGACTGGTCTTGTTTGATTGCTCTTTGAGATAGAGACTTCACGCAGTCATAGACTGATTTCGTTTGATTGTTCAACAAATTCGAAGAATCTCTTGCGAATCTGAATGAATGATTAATTCGCTGATCTTTGATCTAGTTGAATGATTTCGATCGTTTGTTTATACTCGCTGATCAGCGCACGAGTTCGAATCTTTTGTTTATTCTCGCTGAATCAGCTCACGAGAGAAGAGAGATGAGTGCTGCTGATGATTGCAAGTCGGCTAGACCAAATGTCGATAGTGAGTTGAAGAGTCGACAGAAGCACTCGAGAATCAATGCAGATTATTTCACTTCGTCTGTAACGAAGAAGCATTTATATAATGTTAGAGATCAGCATAAAGCGAGTCATATGAGTGTAATGTAACGAGTATATAAATGCTAAGAAAGAAAAGTATCTAGAAGAAAAGGGTCGACTATCTATATGACTCAGAAGAACATAAGCTAATTCTGAATAAAGTTGACTTCAAAACAAGTCTATGCTCTAGCGACGAGCGATCGACGATAGCTCTCAAAATAGTTATCAACATAGTCATCAACATAGTCATCAACGAAGATGCGTAGCTAGAATCGTAACAGAAATGCTCAGTCGTTTGCAAAGAAACTTTCATAGTATAGAGATGAATTGCAAACCTTGATCAGATACTATGAAGCTTGATAGATCATGAGTTCAATATACTCATTGAATCAGCATTTCAGCTGTCTTTTCAACTGTGATATCTTCATCATCAGTGATGCAAGAAATATAATGCCTTTCTTTTAACAATTTGCAGATGACAGTCAGAATAACGTTGTAATCATACAAATCAGATAGATCAATAATGAAGTTCATTATTATGTCTTGTCATCACTGTTCAGATATAGATAAAGATTGAAGCAAGTCATTTGATTTATTTCTTGATGTCTTTGAACGTTGACATACGTAGCAGTTTCAAATATATCGATCTATCGTTTTTTGCATAGAAGATCAATAGTAATTTCGCTTTATGATCTTCACTGTTCTAAGAATTTCAGAATGATCGATCGATGACTGATCATGTATCTCACGAATCAGATTCATTTGCAGAAGTTCATTGAACAAAACTCATAACTGACTGTCTTTGTATAAGATTTCATTCTGAATTCAACAATTCTTCAGCTTGATGTCTTTGCATTGTGCTTCGTCTCTTGCTATTGCTTCGCGAAGTAGCGTACAATTCTCATTGATCTCATTAGTTTCAAGAATCTGTTTATAGATTGATTGATCATTATTCTTCTCTAGATCAGCAATCTTCATTCAATTTAATGTCAGAATAGTAGTTCTTTGATATCAAACGCGTTCATTATTGAAATTTCTAGACATGAAGTCAGCTTGATGAGTTAATGCATTGATCTTAATGTTCTGTTTGTCAGATCGATACATTATCTTGAAGTTGAAGTCAGCTAACTTCTGAACTCAATGCATTTATCATCGACTCAGCTTCTTATCTTTCATCAATGAGATGAGTGCTTGATGATCAATGAACATCTTGATAGAAATGTCAGTCAACTTCAGTTTGAGTTGTCAATGCTCAAATGCTCAAATGATGATCAGCAGTTTCTTATTGTATATTTCGTAGTTGCACTCAGCAGAAGACATGTTCTTGCTATAGAAAGCAATTGAATGTAGTACTTCTTCGTCATCATATTGAGAGAGAACTTCATCATTTACGTAGTTGAATGAGTCAGTTTTCAGAATAGTCTCACAAGTCTGATCAAAGTGACGAAGTATAAAAGTCTCAGTCATACGTTTCTTCATGTGATTGAATGCAGTCTGACAAGTCTCATTTCATTCAAATATGATCTTCTTTTGAGTGAGTTGAATCATTGAACGAACAATCTTCGAAAAGTTCTTGATGAAGCGTCAATAGAAATTGCAGAAGTCAATGAAAAACTGCATCTGAGTGAGATTATTGAGTGTAGATCAATCAACTACTGCTTGTATCTTTTGTGAATTCATCTTAAGTCTCTCGATTGACATCAAAAGTCTCAAAAAGATGATTTTCTGAACATGAAACTTGCATTTATTGATGTCTATCTGTAGATCAGCTTCTCGTAGTCTATTCAAGATCAATCATACATGTTGCTTATGTTTCTTCAAGATCTTGCTGTAAATGATAATGTCATCTAGATAGATCTGACAAAACTGATGAAGATATTTAAACAACACGTTGTTCATATAGTGTTGATAGAACGTTGATTTGTTGATTAATTCAAAGAGCATTACATGATATTTGTATAAGTCGAAGAAGATGATAAAGATAGTCAGATCTTCGCTATCTGAATGCATTCGCAGTTTATTGAACGCGACAATGATGTTCAATTGAGTCAAATATTTGCTTTCTTGTATACAAGCAAGAGTCTCGTCTATCAAGAACAAAGAATAGCGATCTTGTTTGATCAGAGCATTGAGCTTTCTGTAGTTGATGTAGAAACGCAGACTTTCGTCTTTCTTTTCAGCAAATAAAATGAGCGAGACGTATGATGCAAAGCTGAAGAAAATGAACTTTTTGTTCAGATGTTTGATCAGATACTTCTTTATCTTCTGAAGCTTGTGATTGAACATCTGATATAGTCTGCTTCGCGAAAGTGTTTCTTCATCAATCAACTCAATTTTGTGATCATAGAAACGATGCAATAATAGCTGATCAATCATTGCTTGATCGAAGACATTTAGATAGTCGTGATATTCAGAGAGAAGCTTGATCTTGACTTGCTCAAGAGCTTCAGCGTGAGAAAGCTCATGCAGATTCACTTCTTCAGACTTGTTTTCAGCTGTAGTTATGAGTCGATCGATTTTCAAGATGATAACAGCAAAGATCTTGACATCTGAACGTTTGACTAACATTCTATATGTCGCTGTTTCTATCATTGCTATGTTCGTTGAACCTGATGTTGATTTAGAAATTTTGACGTTAGTTAAAGTCGCGTTACACGATTTTAACTGTTCAATTGAACTCTTCTTTTGACTGAAAGAGAGTGATTTCTGACTGAGTTGAGATGTAACGAAAGTGAAAGATCTCTTTAGTATATGAGTAGAAGTTAAGCTCTTCTGTTTCGTGATTGTTCTATAACTTGAGAGTAGAACAATTGATTTCTGACTAGAGATGAAATTCGAAAATCGAAGAAAATCAATTTGCATATTTATTACTAGATCAATTTTGTTCATTCATGTTTTTTCAAGAATCATTTGATGTTGATCTAATCAAGTGATTAACATAGAAGCTGTGTCAATTGTATGATCTTGAACAGTCAGATTCAAATAAATGACATGAGTAATAAGTTTCTTAGCATACTGATCGTCAAATTCTCGAATTGACTTCACTTTGATCAAAGTCAGAGACTCGATTTGCAACTGATCACAAACAATCTGCGCGATCACTTCATTAATGAATGAATAGTCAGCAGCTTCGATGTCTATCAATGACTTCAATGAGTAACTAATTTCATTGCTAGAAAGTACACATTCAGTAATCAAAGATTCAGAAGCAAAAGAGTCATTTGACATGCTCATCGTTGAAGAAATTAACACATCTTTCATCACGTCTTTGATGAAAGTTTCTAGTTTTTTGCCTCACTATCTTCAAAAGAAGACATTTTCTCATTCTTCTTATTCTTTGAAATGATGATCTCATGTAGATGAGAGATGAAGACACAAAATGCTGAAGTGTTGATCTTGTTCTGAAAGCAGTTCTTGAATAAGTAATCTGAAATCTTGCAAATATAGCAAATGATAGATGATCTGACTGACTCAGATGTAGAAAAGATAGTCGACTTGACATATTCAATTATCAAAGTCATCACTGACAATAAAGTAGCAGCACATTTATCAGATATGACAGAGACTTTGATGATGACAGTGCGAAGCTGACTGCGTAGCTGATAGTTGACTCATTGTTTATTATTCACATCTTGAAGAAAGATTCTTAAGCGAGTGAGCGAAGTAAAATTCTCTGAACAGACTGATAGAGTGTTCTGCAAGCGATTATTGATTTTATTCTGAAGATTGTTCATCAGAGTGCAATCGTCGTAGTCTAGATAGCTGAATAACTTTATAAAGTTGAAGTAGAAGACATTGAAAAATTTGTCTGTTTGTCTCAGAACGTTGTACTTACGACAACATTTTCAATTTCTATTCAGTTCATCATATATTTCTTTCAGATGCTCAAATAGCTTGTTGATTGAGATGTATAAATGCGAAGCATCATGTCAATGTTGAGCGAAGATGTGCTCAGCAGCATCATCTTCTAGTCTAGATATCACATAAACAATACAGATATTTTCATTATTGAAGTGATCGACATTTGTCTGAAGCTTGTCGTTCATCTTGATTCTTCAGCTGTCTCATGTTGATTCATCTTCATTAGTGAATATAAATGAGTTTGAAAACTTGAAGAACTTGTGATGATCATTATTGAATAGAGTGAACGACTTACGTCGAGTATGATTCTCGATAGATTGACGAGATAGAGATTTCGTAGACTGACGAGATCGAGATTGATTCGCTGAACGCTGTTTCTTTTTTAAACTCAAGACTTTCTCTTCTAGTTTGATGATAGTCTCTTCTTGAGTGTCTATTGTCATTTGATTGATCTTTAGCTCATCAAGTCTCTTGATGTGATTGACTTGAACATTGATTCATTGCTCATTGAGTTTCAAAGTCATGTTTCGTTGATCTCTTAGCTTGATCAGCATCTTGATGATCTCGTCTGACTGATCAATAGCTCATTGACAAAGTTGTTGACTTATGTTGATGTTTCATGAAGTAGCGACATTCTGAGATTCAGCTGAGACATCGAAAGAAATAATGAAAACGCGTCTGCTAGCAGTGCTTCTAAGCAGATGAGCTGTTCATGACTCAACTGATTCGAAGTCGCGTGTCATTGTAAGAAAGATAGATAGATAGATTTGATTGTGATAAAGTTGAGTGATTGATTTGATAAATTTGAGTAAATTTGAAGATGTGTTTTGATGAAAGTAATTCAAAGAATTTCTTGCAAATTTTCTGAATAGAAGTAGATTATTTCGTATCATCTACACGTCGACAGCAGAGTAGTTAATGAGCATTTATCTACTGTTAAAGATCGATCTAGAGCGAGTCATAGAGATGTCATTTAACTAATAAATAAATGTTAAGAAAGAAAAGTATCTACAGAAAAGAACTCAATTCTTATATGTGTGTTTCTCAGTTCTGTGCTAGACTCGATTGAGTTGACGTCTTACACATATAATGCAGAGACTCAATGACATCATCTTTAGATCAGATTTTCGCTAGACTCGATTAGAATGAAACTAGGCGAAGACTAGTTGAAGAATAGACAAAGACTAAAATCATGACAGAATTAATGTTGATGATCTAAATCTTAAAATCTTAAATCAAGATATTGAAGTTTAAAGTTCATATCTCATTATTGCAATTGAACTTCACTATTTTAACTCACAATCATCATTTAGAATACTAAAATATTATGTTTACACTTTCACTACTACTCTATATTATCATTGCAATGATGTCAATTAACAAGCGCAAGATAAACGATAATTATTTCAATAATTCTCATTTGAAAAAGACTAGAAGTCGAGTTGAAAGAATGACGAATGATGAAAAAGAAATAAAAGATGTCAAGAACAGAGATAGAAACATTCGTTTCTACTGAATCAAGCAATTCAAAAAATCGAGTGTCTATCTACAAGCATCAAATGATGATCATGAGTTCTTGTTAACTGCGCATGTAAATAGCAAATGAAATCAACGATATTTTTTGCAATTCTTTTTGCAATCAAATATTAATAAATTCATAGAATTGCAAAAGAAAATACGATGAATCATGTAAGAATGCGTCTCGATGTTGCAAGTCTCAATCAAGATTCTTCAGTACTAAGCGCTTGTTTCAATACAAATGTGAAGAATTCTCAATGAGAGAAGCTCTCTGACATCAATGATCTTCAGGCGAAAGAATAATATCAGGTGAATGACTTGCTTCTGAGAGAAAAGCTCAAGATGATAATGAACAAAGAGATGATAAATGACTTGAATGTCATCAGAGAAGCATTAACAGTGAAGATTCTTCGACAGTTTCAGAATTTCTGAAAAGACGTAGCGTGTCGTCTTATTGTGTAAGTTTTGACAGTTTTTTTTGTAATCTTGTTTACAACATGATTATTATTTCTTTTACTATTTGAATTTTACTCTTGATTTTGTTCTTGATGTTGCAATCAATTTTGCAATCAATTTTGCAATCAATTTCGCGACTTGTATTTCAATATTTATATTAACATTGTGACATATAGAAAAGCAGAGAGCGATCAGTATTGTTGAGTCTTCTTCAGAAATTGTCATATCTCTCGAGATCACAAATTGACATTAAAGCGCTTTCAAGAATCATTCATCACGTCTGAGAAAATTCTATGACGTTCAGTATGATCAAGAAGAAAGACGATTAAGAACAAGTCATGCAAGTGAATTGTGCTATCAGATCAGACTGAGAATTGATCGACAAATTTTGACTACAACAAGTATGAATGAACATCAAATATTTCACACAAATTGACATGTGAAATCTGAAAAGTAATATTCAAAATTAAGAAGTCAAGTAATCTTTTTGATTCTCTTAATATTCATATCTTAGAAATCGAGTGTTTCTAAATCAACGATCTAGCTAGTTTTGCAGTCACAAGCTAATAGATAGAATCATTTATTGCATGCAGCATCACATCATACTCTCATGTAATAATTAAATAGCAGAAGTGAACAGAAGAATTAAACATTCTTTTCGCATAATTTTGTGCAACGATTATTTCGTACTTCAGTTCATCTCTGTATAATTATTTTTCTTGTATTTGTAATAAGCTTCTTAGTCAATCATGACGTTTGAAATTTATTAAAATGTGCTAGTTTTTAGAATAATTAACAGTTAATTTAAAAGATAAAAATCAATCAGTCACAAGTCAACAATGATGCATGATTTGCATTGATCTTCAAACTCTAAGCTTAATGATGCTTGAAAGATCAAACTTGTTTTTGATTCTTTTTGCAACTTTCTTAGCAATTCTTTTTGCAACTCTTTTTGCAGTCTCTTTTTCGTTTAACTTACTTATCATGTCATCTTCTTGAAACAGAACATCGAAATTGCAAGCAAGTATGAACAGTTTATTCAGTTTTATAAATATATCTTCAGAGAATCTTGATAACAGCAAGCATGATAGTGCTTGATCTTCTTTTTCTAACGTTGCTTCTGTCGTGCTTGTTGAACTGCAGTCGTTACATGATGAATGATATGTGCTATACGATCATGAGCAAGAATATCAACATATATTTCTGAATTGATGAAAGCAAACTCAATATGCGATGCAAGTAGAACGAAAAGTATCAGACTATCGTCATTCAAAGTGAATCTCACAGACATGAACAGATGAAATATGAAATAACTTCTATCAGACAGCTTTAGTTGAAAGCGAAAGACTCAAACTTATTTGTCATTTGTGTTTGCATGTCTACAAGCATTCTAACAATAGAAGCATTGATAACAGCATTATGAAACATCATTTGAATAGCAAAGATTGTGATAGATGCACAAACTTAGCAACTAAGATCACGAAAGTTCAAGACATTTGTAACTTTGTTAGAGTTAAAGCTTTGATAAGTTGCTTCTTAGCTGCAGATTGCAAAATAGATTGCAAAACAGATTGCAAAAGAGATTGCAAAAGATTAACAAATCACAGCATCATGTTTTTCATCAAGAATATACTTCAGAAGTTTTTGCATTACAACTTCAAAAGACTTTCGTCGCTTTGAACATCTTTCATGTCACTGTTGACAATGTTCAATTTCGATGAGCATTTGAAATGACACGATCGAGCATTACTCTGTTGCACAGAATCAAACTTACGATCTCTCTTAAGAATTGAGCGACTGTTGTTTGAGTCAACTTACTCAAGAATTTATCAACGAATTCTAAAATCTTTATTAGTTTAGATGAATGAAGTAGTTCTAATAGATTATCTTTTCTAGTCATCATGAGATTTTGCTACATTGAGTTCTGAAAGTATTGAAAAGTCTTGTTGAGCTTTGAACAAATCAAAGACAAGCATATTGAGAGCAATCTAAGCAGTATTACTGAATGAATATTGCAAGAACTTGATATTCAAGATCGAGTTATGACTGTAATCACAGACAACGTCAGCAATAATAACGTCATGATAACTGCATTAGACGAGACTTTGCAAACGTTCTCAGCTACTTCACATTTATCATGTTTAGCACATGTAATTTAGTTAGCTGTTAAACAGTTACTCAAATCGCTGACGTTAAGTTTCAAGAATGAGAATGAGAAAGAGTATTAAATACTTAAGATTAGTCTTCAAAGCATGTTTATACAAGAGAGTTTATTTCGAACATTGTTCAAGATAATTAATAATTTTTATTTATTATGTTAGTTTGCTTTGCTATTATTTTCGCAATCGATTTTGCAATCGATTTTGCAGTCACATAGTTTGAAATATCAAATTCTAATAAGCTTTAGACATTGTTCAAGACATCAATTTCATTAAGTTCTGAAGAAATTATTTCAGAAACTTTGTTTCTTTAAGCAGAATGACTCGAGATATTTTAGCAATTTCAGCTATCTCAACAAATGTTGAACGAGTTTTCAATTTGAGATGAGACTTATTATCTTATCGTTGCAGCTCTCTTGTTGTCAACATCATATCAAATATCATGATGATTAAGCATGCAGATGCTGTGAAGTTGAAAGCAGAATTTAAGTCTCATGAGCTTATCAAAGAGAAAAGAACTTTCGATGCACAGAAACAAGAAAAGAATAAAGATTTAGTCTTCATCATCGACGTTAATGAAGATTTAGAGTATATCAGCGATGCATCATCAGATGATGATGTTGATGATGATAACGAGCGTGATAAGTAATGTTATATTGTTCATCATCAGACATTTAATTAACAATATCAGAGCTGAAGAACAATGATACACTTAATGTTGATCTTTTTATATCATCTTCGCAATCTAGATTCTCAAACTTTAAAGAACTCTCGTTATCTACGTTATTTAATACAGCAAGATCTACGACAGCAAGATCTACGACAACTTCACTTTTGAATGCTTGATTTTCAGCGTCTGCTCATTTTGATCGAGTTACATTACACTTGACTGAGAGAAACAGATTGAAGAAGAACGATCAATTATTATGAAAGATAATGAATCAAAGAAATTTGATGAAATTCGTTGCAGTCTCTAAATTGAATGAAGAATCTAAGTCGTCATCTTTAGCAGTGAAAAAAGAACAGCGCAAAACGACTTCTTCTTTGAAGTTGAATTCTGTTTCAACATGTAAACGTAGCTTTGAAATGACTAATTTCAAGAAGAAATCATCATTTAAGAATAAAGCTAAATTGAATGCATTGTCTGAGCAAAGAAGACAAGAAGACATCAATAGAAAGCTCATGTAAATAGTTTTGCAATTCATTTTGCAATCTACTGTTTTCATGAAATTGCTCACGCATTTCTCAAGCAGTTTAGTTAGAGACAGTGACTGAGATCTGAGTTAACAATAGAAGAGTTGAAGACATTTCTCTACATACATATAAATTTCTTTTCGACATGTAAATAAAGATCATTCATACATACACATTTTAAAGTTTCATAATATCATTCTACTAGTACTTATTTCAAATAAGTAAAATGTCTAAACATGTCGTTGAGTTCAAATCAACTCGTCAAGTTGATTGAGTTAAGTTGAGAGTCTGACTCAACTCGATTGAGTTGAATTAATCTCTCTCAACTCAACTCAATTCTGAAACTCAACTTGAGTTGAGTTGAGCAACTTGAACTCGACGACAGATCTACTTTCGTCAAGAAAACTACTCAGAATTTGAAAGTTATTAAAGCAAAGCTGTCATCAAAATATCATGAGTTTCTAGATGTTTTTGATCAAGCTCAATGAAATAAACTATTCTCTCATTGCTTCTATGATCATAAAATCGAGCTCATCAATGATTCAACGTTTTCTTGCTGTCAAGTCTATTGAATGTTTTCTGTCAAACTTCTGAAAGTAAAGAAGTACTTAAACGAGAACTTGTTGAAGAGATTCATCACTCTCAGTCAGACTCTTTATTTCTTTCTCGTTCTATTCATTCTCAAAGCAAATGAAGATCTTTGATTCTGCGTGAACTATCAAAAGCTAAATGTCATTTTCAAAAGAAATAGATATTCTTTATTGTTGATAGACGAGATCATTGATAAAATAGTGATTTGCAAGCATCTGACTAAATTAAACATCATATCAATGTTCAACAAACTTCAAATGCATCTTGATAGCGAGAATTACATCACTTTTATCACTGCTTTAAAAGCATATAAATATAAGATGCTATCATTCAAACTGACTAATGAATTGATCTTCTTTCAGCAATATATGAATGATGTTTTATGAGACTTTCTGAACGACTTTTGTCAAGTCTATTTAAATGACATTCTCATCTATAGCAAAACAAGAAAGAAACATAAAGATCACGTCAAACTAGTATCGAGCCGACTATGCAAAGCTGAACTGCAGATGAATATTTGAAAGTGCAAATTCGATGTAGAAGAAACAGTCTTTCTAGAAGTCATTGTATCAAAACAAGATCTTTGCATGAATTCAAGCAAGATGATTGTCATAGTCAACTGAACTACTTCAATCAATTTGAAAGAAATTCAGAGCTTTGTAAGATTTGTGAACTTTTATCGTTGTTTCATTAAGAACTTCTTCAAACTAGTCAAATCATTCACTCAATTGATTAGAAAAGACACATTTTTTGTTTGAAATGAAGTTTGTGTTCAAGCTTTCAGAAATCTGAAGAAACAGATCAGTTTCGCTTCAGTTCTTTGTCATTTCAATCTCAAACGTCAGACTATTTTGAAAATCGATGCATTAAACTATGTAAAAGATGAAATACTGTCTCAGTATAATGATGAGAGTGTACTTCACTCAATGATCTTCTACAGCAAAAGCATGATTCTCGCTGAAATCAACTATCATATCTGTTGCGATCGTGCACTTCGAGTTAGCCTAACATAGATCATGTCAGACTATCATAGACTAGTATAGAGCTGATGTTGACACGCTAGCGATCTAGCGTGCCTTCGTGAGTAAAACTCACAACGTGTTGCATCTTCTTTCTTCTTCAGCTTTGAACTTCTAGTTAGAATACACTCATATGATTCGCTCTATGCAGACTCATAACAGTATCTATGACAAGAAATTGCTGATCATTATTCGCTGTTTCAAACATTGATGACTCAAGCTGAAATGTACTGAATTATTCATTCAGATATTCATTGATCATTAAGCTCTGAAAATCTTCATGAAAAACAAACAGCTGAGTCGACGTCAAGTCAACTATCTGAACATTCTATCAAAGTTCAATTTTCAGATCATCTTTAAATCAGGCAAAATGAACACTAAAGTCAATGCTTTAATCAGAATGTCTTTAGTGAATGTCTCTGAATCAGCTTAGCGTCTTGAAGATCATTTTCAAACTATTCTGATCTCTGATAGAGTTGATGTTCTATTTGTTGAATTGAAAGTCAATCTCTATCAGAGAGTACAATTAGTCAATCAAACAGATGAATTCTGCAGTGAATATAAACAAGCTATGAATGAGAACAAGCTCAAATTTCATATCATTAAACTGAAGAACTGCGAAATCATTGACGACGTTCTATTTAGAAAAGATTTACTGTGAGTCTCTGAGAACATGCACACGAAATTACTACAAGAAGTGCATGATCAATCTTCAATCTCTCACTTCGACAATAAACAAATCATTGATCTAGTTCAGCGTTTCTACTATTGATCAGATCATCAAGTTACTATTCGATGATACATTTAAAACTGTCATGCTTGTCAACGAAGCAAAGTTTCTAGAAATAGCATCAATGAACTTCATCATTCTCTCTTGATTTCACAGAAACGCTGAAAAGATATAGCTATGAACTTCATCACTGAACTATCTCTGTCAGAAGATTATAATGTCATTTGCACAATCATATGTCATTTCATCAAAGAACATCACTATGTTTTCTGTCATTGAAGAGATGATGACATCTCAGTCGAAGAAACAGTCTGAATTATGCTATGAAATGTTTATCGACTACATGATTTATTCAGTTCTATTGTTTCAAATAGAGACTCTTAATTCATATTCATCATGTGAAAGAGTCTTTGTAAGCGACTATAAATTATCGCTAGTCTATTCACTGCTTATCATTCTGAGATTGATGATCAAACAGAGCGAGTTAATCAAGACGTTGAATGCGAACTCAGAATCTACTATAATTACATGCAGAATGATTGAGCTAAATGAATATCTATGATTGAGTTCAGTGACAATGTCAATACATTCTTGATCATCTCAATGATTTCTTTCTACTTTAATAAAGAATTTCACTCTTGAATGAGTTTCAATTCAAATACAACTGACTACAAAATCACTTGTGAATGAATTGAAGTTAGAAAAGCAAATGATATTATCATTTGAATGAAAGAGCTACTGAATTTCGATCATCAACAATTGGAAAAAACTAAGCTGAACATCAAAGCTCAGATCAATAAACATAAACGAAATGTCATCTACAAGATAGATGATCAGATCTGACTATCTTTCAGAAACGTTAAAATCATGAGATCATGCAAGAATTTGAAAGATAAACAGCTAAATTTCTACTCAATCATTGTCAAAGTTAAGACTTTCTATCATCTTCATTTATCTACAAGCATGAAGCATATACACTCGATGTTCAGCTTGAAGCTACTACGATCATATTCAGAAGACTTTTTATCAGAACAACATTCAGAATCACTCAGATCAATCACTATCAAAGACGATGAACACTGAAAGATAGATGATATATTGAACTTCAGACGCTATCAAGGTTGAATACAGTACAAAGTCAAATGAAAAGATCTAAATAAAGATGATGAATGATACTATGTTAATAAAGAGAAATTCAATGATTCAGAGAAAGTTTTGAATGAATTTCATAAGCTATATTCAAGCAAATCGCGCTAAATATCGAAATAACTATTAACAAAAGTCAGCAAAAGAACTACATTTATGCAAACATGAATTTTCGATGAAGAAAGTAATATTACGAGCATATTAAGATTAATAAGACTGAAGCTTTAATCAAATCACAGTGCACGCTAGCGAGTATTCTGCGTAATGATTAAAGCTAGTCAATGATTTAGTCGAGATCTGATCTAGATCTGACTCAGATTTGACTCAGATATGACTCAACATTCTTTTTCTTTCTCAACATTCTTTTCTTTCATCAACATCTTGTTCATCTACATCATTTTCTTTTCATGTCACAAACACATTTCTTTCGAGTCTAACACAGTCTCTGAACATTACATAAATAGAAGCTTTTGTATCAATCTTCTTCTGTATTCTTAATATTCAGTTATAACTATCTTTAAAGATCAAGCACTATCAACTCTGATCTTCATTGATTATATCATTTAGGCATGATTCTGACAGAATCTCGCTTTCATTGCTTTCGTCGCTTTCATCATTTATGTCACATATGTCAATTCTTCTTTTTGTGTATATTATATATATTTACAGAGACTTATTTAAAGGCAGAATTATAGTATGAAGTGTCGTTACAATGAATATCATCATTGTACTTAAGAGCATCATTAATAGTACATGAATACTCTTCACTCTCAATCATTCATCTTTTTAAAATATACATTGACTCAAGTCAAAACAACTCAGAAAACAACTTGATTGATTCTAATTTCAAAGATGATTTGCAGATCACTTCTCAAGTCTTATGCAAAAAATATGAAAACAACATTGTCAAAAGTTTTGAGTAAGCGTAATCATCAAGACATCAAGCAATATGATTCAAGTAATCTTATTGAGCATTCACTGTAAAATGACTCAGAAGACGAATTGATTAATTCTAATTTCATGAAGATTGACAATCTTATCTGCATACGAAGTATATGCTCATGATTAAAGATAATGAATTAATGATCAAGAAAATGAAATGAATGATTTTTATTAATGTAGCATTTCTCAATCTTCTTATTTGAACATTAACTATGCATGTATGTCTGAATACAATAGTTCTGCTCAATGCTCATGCTGAATGAAACTAAATTGTTGTACTTGCTTTGAAAGTCTATTATGCGCTGCTGATCTGTAGCGTTTGATGTAGCAATGATCTCATGTTCATTCTTTAACTTCTGTGTTAAATGTCAAAGCTGTGATGCTTCTGTTTGAATTCTCAAGTCTCTTTGATCTTCAATTTGTAAAGACAGTTTTTCAATAATGACTCTTTCTCTCATGTCTCGACTCTATATCAGCAACAGCTTAAACTCTTCTTTTATTGACTTTCTCATTTTCATCACTAATCTTGACTTCTTGCAGTCTTCACAAAGCTTGAACTATTCGCTATGAATGCATTGCAGTGACTTGTCAAACTTCATGCATTAGTATTCTTTACAATATTTTGAATCAATTCAACATTATCTGATCTGACATCAGTTGTTGCATTGTCGATGATTTTGCTCTCGATCATAGTGTGCAAGATCTCGAGTAATCACATATCTGTTGTTTGCAGCAGATTCAATAACTCATTTAGCTTTTTCGCAATTTCATTATTATTTTCAAAATCATGAATCTGAGATCAGTTGACTATATTGATGTACGCAAAATTGATTATTTGTCAAAGCATCGTAAATGTCATCTTTTTGACTTGTATCTTTGCTTGATGTGCAAGTAAATGATCTCACTCATCAAAGAACTGAGCTTTGCAGTAGTCTGACACAGCTGCTAGAAAGATTCTGTGAGCTGACTTTTCATGATTTTCGATCTCAAGTTAAATCAATTGCATGTACTTGACTAATTTCAAAGCAGATATGCTGATACTTTTTTAACATCTTGACAGAATGTCGAAGTTTGACTCAATTGATTAAACTGTCATCGTACTCAAATTGCAAAAGCACATTGAACATAATCTTCAAAATTGAAAATCTTTGTTGACTTGCAAGATCAAAGATCAAGAAACACTCAGTATGTATGAAGAGATTGTGAGCATCGCATTTTGCAGTAAAGAAAATGAGTTATGTGCTTTATATGAAAAGTAGATAGAAAGATTTCATTCTCGTGATTGTATAATGACATTATCTTGCAAAATTTCTCTTTTTATTCAACATAATTGCTGTTAGAAATTTAATGTTGTGATTTGCAAGTTTTTGAACAAATGCAGAGTATTCAGCAACAGAAAGTTTTTCTCATGTTCATGAGTTGATGATGTTAAGCGTGATGTCAAAGTTTATTGATCAATATGACATAAACATTCAAGATCTTCAATTGTATCAAGTATTTATTTACTATCTTCAAAGAAACAAGATTACTCAGACTTTCTACAATTTACAACAAAAGTAGCTTCAAAATCTTGCAAAAGATGATTTCTTTCACAGATAAATACTTTATAGCTTTGTTAAAATGCAACAATTGAATAACTTTAGCTCACATATTTCATTTCATGCAAGAAACATGAAGAAAACGTTCTTGTAAGATTTAAACATGTGCAATCATGAAGATATCAAGAAACACGATCAGAATGATCTCATTGAGTCAATTCATCACATTAGTGCATGTAATTAATGATTAATGACGAAGCGCAAGATCGAGCAGTAAGACTTTCTGTTGATGATGAGCAGAGCAAGACAGTTATTCAGATACAAGTGATAATGTCTTGTATATCTTGATGAGTTGTATATAATCATGATTCTAGCTATATATATATAATATATAAAGAAAGCATTTCATCTTTTGATGTGCAACTTTGATGATTGAATTCTCATAGCTTCTGATGAAATGATGTTTCAGAATCAATTTATCATTTTCGTGAGTTTGACTGATGTATGATTCATTGAACTGCAAGACAGATTTCTTGAATTTATGATGTCTGCTTTGATGTCATTAATCATCATGTAGTCTTCAAGATGTATGAAAGTCATTGAATTTAATACTCTTGATTGCACATAATATCTTAATGACAATCGCTTGAAAATCATAAAACTCAACTATTATGATCGTGATGAAGCAAAGTGCATCTGTGTCTTTTTCAGTCAAGCAACTACATCATCAATCTTGTTGATAATCAATTGCAATGATTGTAATCAATACACTCTTCAAGTCAAAATCTTTGCAAATGACTTTCATGAATTTAGATCTTGCAAATTATAACTTTTGTATTTGTGATGATGAGTTTTAAGTAAGTCATCATCACAAAATTTAAGTTACTCATGTTGATGTCAATTCGTAAATGAGCGAGCTGACACTCAATTTTTAAACATTAGAAGTCAAGTTAACTTTTGAGTCAAAGTATGATATAAATAAAGTATCACACATTCTTCACATGCATTGACAGCACTTTTTCTCTTTTCTAAAAAAACTTTTCTATACTTTTGTACTTTATATCTTCATTGATTGCGTTCACATTTACATCATCTGCAGTGTGTGAACATCTGACAAGTATGAAAAGACTTTTCAAGTGCACATTTTCATGTAAATGACTTGAACTTCAAGACTCATAATTTTTGAGAAGAGTGCACTTTTCTTACTTGTAATCTTTCGTTTATTTCTTTTCATGATTGATACTAATAATTTAATAGAAGCGAGATGAATGTTGCTTGCTCATTCAGAGCATTATGATTTCAAATTGTGAAATCATTGACATTTGACAAACATTCTTATTACTTCAATGAGTGAAGTTTTCTAGACTTTGCTGCGTTTTATAAATGCAGAATGATCGTAGCTGAAATTAATACAGATGAACATTATTGTTGATTTATTAAATGATATTGCATCTGCTTCTTCAGATCATTGTTGATCTGCACACATTCAGACACAATGTCAATTGAGTAATTATGATTCTCTTAATGAGCTATTCAAATGAATTTATTCAAAAGAACGAAAATAAGAATTTGTGATTATGCTTGAGCAATGTTGTCTGTATCATTGAAGATTTGTTGAATCATTGAAGCAATATGTTAGAAGTCTGTCTAGAGTGAGTCAGATAAAGATGTCATTTAACTAAAAGATAAATGCTAAGAAAGAAAGATAGTTATAGAAAAGAAGCTGACTACATATGTATATTTCTCAGTTGATGCTAGACTCAATAGAGACTAGTCAAGATGACGAAGTGAGAATAAATCTGACAAGACTAGAAGATTGAGTCTGACAAGACTAAAATCATGACATTACTCTTTCTCTTCAATGATTCATGTTCGCATGAATGTATTTTCTGCTCAACTCGATTAATTGCTCAATCATGATTTCACAAACTCAGATCTGTTAAATCATGATTGATTGAATTGTTGATTAACGCGATTTGTTTGAGTATCAAATATGAAAATCATCAATGATTTTCTGAGCATTCATAAATTCATCATCATCAATATTGTATCAATTGAGATTATTATCATAGTCATTTCATTTGACTCTATACTGAAGTTATCTTTAATATCAACGAAAATTCAATATATCATCGATTTTTTACTCATTTTCATCGTTTATCACTATTGAATCTGAGAGTTCATTCTTTTGATCAGACAAGAAATCATTGATGACAGAGCGAAGCAGATTAGAATGAAATACATCATGAACATGCATAGACTCTGATAATTTGAGTTTATATGAAGAGTTGACAAGATTTAAATTAATGAAAGAATTGAGCATTTTATCATTTAACTTCTTGAAAGATCTTGCTGTAATGATGTTTCTTTCATTCAAAAACATCTTTGATTTAATCTTATAATCAACTTTTTTTCTATGCTTATTGACTTGTTTCATCATTTGTTTCTGTGTTTTGACTAGTGACTCGCAAGCAAACTTCAGTGTTTTGTTCATATGTTCAAATATATTCTTGACTTTAGTCATCTGCAAGCATTCACGAAAACTTTCATATTCAATGACATTGAGTTCAAAGCTCATACAAGAATGAAAGTCTTTGTTTAAAAAGAAAGAAATCAAGAAGATGATTGAGAACAAAGCATTATTGTTAATGAACTCAATCATGAGTAGTAGCTTAGCTCAGTCATTTTGCATGTACAAACAGAAGAATCGAAGATATCTTTCAACATTTTGATTAACTTGTTCACTTTGATCATTGATCTGAGAGTGATAAACTGTAAAGAGTTGAAGATTAATGTTTAGTCTTTTGCAAAGCGACTTTCATAGAATGAAGATAAATTGAGAGTCTCGATTCAAAACAATGAAATCGAGTAAATTATGTATTTGATATATTTACTGAAGCATTAGCTCAGCTGTTTTTTCTGCTGTGATTCTCTTGTCATCAGTGAAGTAAGAAATATAATGTCGTTTCTTTAATAGTTTACATATCACTGTTAGTATGATGTTTTTGTCTTCAGAAAAAGATAAGTCAATGATGAAATTCATGACTATGTTCTTTCATTGCTGTTCAAGTAAGAATAGAGAATGTAGTAGTTCATTGAATTTATTTTAAGAAGTCTTTGATCGCTGACAAATGTAGCAGTTTTGAATATATTAATTTATTGTCTTTCACATTGAAAATCAATAGTAGTATTTTCTTATGATCTTCATCGTTCTGAGAATTTCGAAATGATCAATAAAAGATTGATTATGAACTTTCTGAATTAACTTCATTTGAAGATGCTCATCAAAGAAAACTCATAGAAGATCACTTCGATATAGTATTTCGTTCTGAACTCGACAATTTCTTAATTTAGTATCTTTGTATTGAGCTTCATCTTTTAATACAACTTCATGAAGTAGAATACAATTCTTGTTAATTATGTTAGCTTTCAGAATCAATCAATAAATTGATTCATTGTTTTCTTTCTCTTTTAGATCAGTGATTTTCATTCAATTCAACGTGAGAATTGTAGTTCGCTGATAACAACATCATTCATTCTCAAGACTTCTAGAAACTGAATTGACTTAATGAATCAATGCATCGACTTTGATGTTTTGTTTGTCTGAGCGATACATAATTTTGAAGTTGAAGTCAATGAGCTTTTGTACTCAGTGCATTTAACGTCTACTTAGCTCTTTATCTTTCATTAATGACGTTAAAGCTTGATGATCAGTAAACATCTTGATGAATAGCTCAGTCAATTTCAGCTCAGATCATCAATGCTCAAAGACTTGAATGATTGCTAGTAGTTTCTTGTCATAAATCTTGTAATTGCACTCAGCAAGAGTTAAATTCTTGCTGTAGTAAATCATTGAATGCAATGTTTCTTCATCATCATACTGAGAAAGTATATCATCATTGACGTAGTTGAATGAGTTTATTTCAAGAATAGTCTTTCTATTCTGATCAAAATGACGAAAAATAAAGACTTCAGTCATTCATTTCTTCATATGATCAAAGATTGTTTGACAAGCTTGATCTCATTCAAATATCATCTCTTTTTGAGTTAGTTGAATCAAAAGATGAACAATCTTCGAAAAGTTCTTTATAAAACGTTGATAGAAATTGCAGAAGTCAACGAAGAATTGCATCTGAATGAGATTTGTAAAAGTAGATCATTCAACTACTGCTTGTACTTTTTCGAGATTCATCTTTAATTCTTCAATGAATAGCAATAGTTTCAGAAAGAAGATTTTCTGAACATGAAACTTGCATTTGTTTATATTCATCTGAAGATCAGTCTCTTGTAATCTATGTAGAACTAATCGTACATGTCACTTATGTTTCTTCAGTGTTTTGCTGTAGATGATAATGTCATCTAGATAGATTTGACAAAACTGATGAAGATAGTCAAATAGCACGTCGTTCATATAGTGTTAATAGAAAGTTGAATCGTTGATTAATTCAAAAGACATCACGTGATATTTGTAAAAATCAAAAGAGATGATAAAAATAGTCAAATCTTCGCTATCTGAGTGCATGTGTATTTTGTTGAACGCAGCAATAATGTTCAATTGAGTCAGATACTTGCTTTCTTATATACAAGCGAAAGTCTCATCTATTAATGACAAAGAATAGCGATTTCGTTTGATCAAAGCATTGAGCTTTCTGTAATCAATGCAGAAACGCAGACTATCATCTTTCTTTTTGATGAACAAGATGAGCAAGACGTATGATGCAAAGCTGAAGAAAATGAACTCTTTGTTTAAATGATCAATCAGATACTTCTTTATCTTTTGAAGCTTGTGATTGAACATCTGATATAGTCTGCTTCAAGAAAATGTTTCTTCATCAATCAACTTAATTTTGTGATTGTAGAAACGATGAGATAATAGTTGATTGATCATTGCTTGATCGAAGATGTCTAAATAGTTGTGATATTCAGAGAGAAGCTTGATCTTGACTTGCTTGAGAGCTTCAGCATGAGAAAGCTCATGCAGATTCACTTCTTCAGACTTGTTTTCAACTGTAGTTATGAGTTAATCGATTTTCAAGATGATAACAGCAAAGATCTTGATATCTGATTATTTGACTAACATTTTATATGTCACTGTCTTTATCATTGCTATGTTCATTGAATCTGACGTCGATTTAGAGATTTTGACGTTAGTTAAAGTCGCGTCACGCGATTTTGACTGTTCAATTAGTTTAACTGACTTCTCATTGAACTGATTGAAAGAGAGTGATTTCTGACTGAGTTGAGATGTAACGAAAGTGAAAGATCTCTTCAGTATATGAGTAGAAGTCAAGCTCTTTCGTTTCGTGATTGTTTTATTGCTTAAGAGTAGAACAATTGATTTCTGACTAGAAGTGAAATTCGAAAATTGAAGAAAATTGATTCACATATCGATTACTAGATTAATCTTGTTCATTCATGTTTTTTCAAGAATCATTTAATGTTCATCTAATTGAGTGATCAACATAAAAGCTGTGTCAATCGTATGATTTTGAACAGTCAGATTCAAATAAATAACATGAGTAATGAGTTTCTTAACATAATGATCATCGAATTCTTGAATTAACTTCGCTTTGATCAAAGTCAGAGACTCAATTTGCAACTAATCACAAACAATTTGCGCGATCACTTCATTAATGAATGAATAGTCAGCAGCTTCGATGTCAATCAATGACTTCAATGAGTAACTAATTTCATTACTAAATAATACACATTCAATAGTCAAAGATTTTGAAGCAAAGAAATCATCTGAGCTGCTTATTGTTGAAGAAATTAACACATTTTTCATCGTGTCTTTGATGAAAGTCACTAGTTTTTTGCCTCATTCTTTAATTTCTCTGTAAATAATTTCTTCTCTTCTTTTGACATGATGATCTCATTGAGACAAGAAGTGAATGCACAAGATGTTGAAGTACTAGTTTTCAGCTGAGAACAGTTCTTTGAAAGATGATTTGATACTTTGCAGTTGAAGCAGATGATTGACATTCTTGATCATTCAGATTCAAGAGTGAAAAAAGTAGCGAGTTGAACATAGCTAGTAGTTGAGACTGAAGCTGATGTTGACGAAGAAACAAAACGTTTTTTCGAAGCTGCTATTGATTTGACTGTTTATTGCTCATCACGTAGCTGATAATTGACTTGTTGTTTGTTATTCACATCTTGAAGAAAGATTTTGAGCTTATTAAGCAAGCTAAACTTTATGAGACAAACTGATAACGCGTTCTGAAGATGATTGTTGATTTTATTCTGAATGTCATTCATCAGAATGACATTGTCATAGTTCAGAAAGCTGAATATTCTAGTGAATTTTAAATAGAAAGAGCTGAAGAGCTTGTTAAGCTGCTTCAGAGCAACGTATTTGCAACAACACTTTGGAATCAGATTCTGATCTTCATAAATTTCTTTCAGATGTTTCAATAGCTCTGATAGTGATTGATAAAGTGAGAAAGCATCAACATGATGCTTTGCATAAATTTGCTGATCAGCATCGTCTTCTAGTCTGAAAATCACATAGACAATACAAATCTTTTCAGTAAAGTAATAATTTGCATTAACATTGAGCTTGTCAACTATTTTGATGTTTCATGTCTTTCAGATAGAATCATCTGTTTCGATGAAGATGAGTGAATTTGAAAGCTTGATGAACTTTTGATGATCATTTTCATTTTCGTTATCAGATAAAGTAGAAGATTCTCATTGAGAATGAGCTTCTTTCTGATTGACTCATTGCTCAGCTGACTGAGTATCTTGACGAGACATAAATTGATCAGCTTGACGTTGTTTCACTCTGAAGTTCAATCGCTTGTCTTGTAACTGATTGATCTTTTTCTCTAACTCATCATTTTTATTAAAAGTGACTTTTAGCTGTTTTGCTCTCTTTTTGTGATTGTCTTGTACAAAAAGTCAGTATTTATTGAGTTGTAGAGTCAAGTCTCACTGACTTTGAAACTCATTCAGCATATTGATGACTTCATCAAGTTGATTGCTGACTCAATGAAACAGTTGTTCTTTAATGTTTATGTTTCATGAAATGACAGCTTTCTCAGCTTCAACTGAAGCATCAATGAATAGAAGTGAAACTCTTTTATTGACAATGCTTCTAAGCAGATGAGTTGTTCAAAGCTCAACTGACTTGACATCACATGTCATGATGAAAGAAGATAAAAGTTGTTAAAATAAGAATAAATGAAAGATTGATGTTTTGAATTAATGTTTTTTAATGAGTGAAAATTCAAAGAATTTCTTGCAAATAGAATGATGAAAATGAATGTAGAATCGAAGAATTTCTTGCAATCTAAAATGATGATGCAAATTTGAAGAATTTCTTGCAAATTTTTCTTACTGAATAGATTGTTTCATATCATCTATTCATTGATAGCAGAGTAGTAAATAATGAGCATTTATTTAATGTTAGAGATCTGTCTAAAGCGAGTCAGATAAAGATGTCATTTAACTAGAAGATAAATGCTAAGAAAGAAAGATAGCTACAGAAAAGAAGCTGACTACATATGTGTGTTTCTCAGCTGACGCTAGACTCAATAGAAACTAGTTAAGATGATGAAGCAAGAATAAATCTGACAAGACTAAAAGACTGAGTCTGACAAGACTAGAATCATGACACAATATTTGCAACATCATCAAGAATTACAAAGTTTAATGTTAATTATATAAATTTTTTCATGATCTCAATAAGTTTTGATAAATATATCAATGAATGTCAAAGAAGAAAGAATGAGTATAACTATTTATAATATAGATTGATAAACTAGTAATACATCATGCTTTCTTGATGCACATGTATGAAGCAATGTGATTTATGCGCAGTCATCGTTTTTCATTCTGTCACTGAGTTCAATGTGATTCTCTTTGTCATTATCATCATCTTCAATATCTCTGATTAATTCTTTAACTTGAAATGTTTTGAGCTTTAATATCATGTTGATTAAATGCACTCAACAATTCTATTTATTGTATATCAGCATCTCAATCTTTGAATCTACACAGCATAAATCATAAGTGATAGTCTTCTTATGTTGTTCAAGATGATTGACTTTCTTCTTGATCTGTGCTTGATTTCTCTTCATTCATTTTAAGTCAATCTGAACTAGTTTTTTGACTCTGTATAAATTGTAATCAACATTGATTAATTTGATAATGTCAATGATAAAGCATGATGACTTTTCATTTAAATACTTCTGCAGTTTTTTCAAGTCTTCTTGAAACAATTAAACTATGTTCATCACTTTAGATTTAAACAATTTTGAAGTTATCAAAGTCATTGAAACTTTAAAAATAAGTTGAAAGTACTACATAATTAAACATTAGTAATCATGTTAAACATGTTTTCTCTTGTTATGCATGTGATAACTTTCAAGAACAATATTAACAGAAAGTAGAAACTTTATTACTTACTCAATAAAGAATAAGTGCATTCATAAAACTCATGATATAAAATACAGTCTTCTCGTTCTTGTCTTAAACATGATTGATGAGTTCGTTGATTACTTTGATCTTGATACAGTTCATCTTGAAAATAATCTCAAGAATGTGCTTTTTGTAGAAAGACTCAACTCTCTTCAAGTCATAAAGATGATTTATTTCAAAGTAAACATATTTCTTCTTTCAATTTTCTTCTTCAGAGAACATAAGTAACTGTGTCTTTGAAAGTTGTTTAAAACACAAGAATGTGCTAAGTACTTTGAGTCAATGAACTTTCATCATTCAGTTGTTGATGTTGATTTAAGATTGATTTTCAATGCACTTTTGTATTTTTCATTCTTACATTTTTCTATTTCTATTCTTTTGAAGTTGTTCAGTGATTGTCATCACTGAGAAATTGACAAGTTCATTGAACATTGATGAAAGTTTGCAATTGACATTTTGATGTTTATTCAATTTCACATCTGTAAGAGAAGAATTGAAAAACTTCAATAAATTAACATCATGTTATAATCATAGTGTGTTGCACATGATTTTTAGCTGTTTGATGTACTTCTTAATGATTTAATAATTTTTCTCTTGAAGATTGATGATTTTTGTATGTATCTTGTTCATATTTTTCAAATTTTTATATGTACAGTATATCAAATTGACTCAATGAGCTTCTTTTTCTTTTCATCTTGATTCATGTTGATTCATCATTGAGTCTGTCATCAACATGTTCACTTATGTCATCATTTGTATGAAAAATCATTTGAAGAATGTATCTGTAATAAATCACTTACAAGATTTTTCATTCATGTTCTTAAATAAATTGATGATTTTGAATGTTTAAATCATTTCTCTATGCATCTCATCTGCAATCAGTTAATCTCATCTTATATTTCAGAGCTGTCATATCAACTTTGATTGTCTTGATCTAAAAGTTGCTTTTTCAGATTAATATCAATTTTTCATCAATGTTGTAATATGAATCTTGTACATGTTTATCATGATCACACATATGAAATCAAAATTAACTTACTCTTGTTTTATTAAAAAGTCTTTATTTGTTTATATTAATCTGATGATTAGCGCGTTCATATTTGCATCATAATATGCGTGATGAATTTATCAACATAATAAATCATTGTTCTTGTTAAGATAAATTTGAATCTTCTTTAGTCAGTTGACAATCAAGACTGATAAAACAATAACTAGATTAACAAATTTTGATGATATGAAATGTGCAAATGAGTTCATGTTCACACATGAACACTTAATTTTCAACTTGTTATCAGAAGAGCACTTTGAATCTTTAGACTGAAATATACTAAGAGTGTTTTCTTTCAAATGTTCATTGAACTTCTCATAATAAGCATTGTTGATCTTGTCATGTGCTATGTGTAATAAATGATTCAGACAAATCAATTCAAGCATCTTTATTATTTTATCAATAAATTAGCATGCTTCATTCTTAATTTTGCTGACATTCATGTTTATTTTTTCAAGATTTATATCATTGACATTGAATTCTTTTCTCATGAACATTTTCATTTCAAACATCATAAAAATCTCAAAAGTTTGATATAAAAAGAGTGACATGTTCATTCTCTGCAAATGTATGCATAACTGAGATTCAACATGATTAAAATCATGCAGAAACAGTTGAGCATAATTTTATCATTTGTCTTCTTTATGAAGATGTTCTGTAACAGTCAATGATATCTTCATCATGAGTCTGTTCAATCTTGTTACATCAACAGTTTGTAAAGTGAACTAAATTTTAGAATTTAGTTTAAGCGACATTCATCACTTAAAGTTGAATAAAATCTGAATTTAAGCTGATCTTGCTGAGCTGAGTTCTGCTTTTGTTGATAAAATCTGCATTCATTCATATGTCGTTGAACTGAATTTCGCTTTTGTCAATAAAATCTGCGTTTGTTCATATGCATTGAACTGAATCTCGCTTTCGTTGCTTTTGTTGCTTTCGTCGCTTATGTTGCATATGTCGATTATTCTTTTTGCATATATTATATATATTTACAGAGACTTATTTAAAGGCAGAATTATAGTATGAAGCGTCGCTACAATGAATGTCATCGTTGTACTCAAGAGCATCATTAATAGTACATGAACATTCTTCACTCTCAATCATTCATCTCTTCAAAATATACATCAACTCAAGTCAAAACAACTCAGAAAACAACTTGATTGATTCTAATTTCAAAGATGATTCGCAGATTACTTCTCAAGTCTTGTGCAAAAAATATGAAGACAACATTGTCAAAAGTTTTGAGCAAGCACAATCATCAAGACATTGAGCAACATGATTCAAGTAATTTTATTGAGCATTCACTGCAAAATGATTTAGAAGATGAATTGATTAACTTTAATTTCATGAAGATCGACAATCTTATCTGCATACAAAGTATATGCTCATGATTAAAGATGATGAATTAATGATCAAGAAAATGAAATGAAAGATTTTTGTTGATGTAGCATTTCTTGATCTTCTTATCTGAACATTAACTATGCATGTATATCTGAATACAGTAGTTCTGCTTAATGCTTATGCTGAGTGAAACTAAATTGTTGTACTCGCTTTGAAAGTCTATTATGCGCTGCTGATCTGTAGCATCTGATGTAGCAATGATCTCATGTTTATTCTTTGACTTCTGTGTTAAATGTCAAAGCTGTGATGCTTCTGTTTAAATTCTTAAGTCTCTTTAATCTTCAATCTGTAAAGACAGTTTTTCAACAATGATTCTTTCTCTCATGTCTCGACTTTATATCAGCAACAGCTTAAACTTGTTACGATTCTAGCCTTCGTCTATTCTTCGTCTAGTCTTCGCCTGATTTCATTCTAATCAAGTCTAGCGAAAATCTGATCTAGAGATGATATCATTGAGACTCTGCATTATATGTGTAAGACGTCATTTCAATCAAGTCTAGCACAGAGCTGAGAAATACACATATAAGTTGAGTTCTTTTCTGTAGATACTTTTCTTTCTTAGCATTTATTTATTAGTTAAATGACATCTCTATGACTCGCTTTAGATTGACTTCTAACAGTAGATAAATGCTAATCAACTACTTTGCTATCAACGTGTAGACGATATGAAATAATCTACTTCGTTTATTCAGAAAATTTGCAAGAGATTCTTTGAATTACTTTCATCAAAACACATTTACAAATTTACTCAAATTTACTCAAATTTATCAAATTAATCACTCAATCAAATCTAT
>JAABUS010002336.1_pt1 | contig 36326 bp, 41 predicted proteins | sample 5560161 | NCBI WGS metagenome assembly JAABUS01 (sample SAMN10711885, study PRJNA513376) | rock metagenome | isolation source: Antarctica rocks | place: Antarctica: Victoria Land, Trio Nunatak nord | collected 2016-01-04
CCCTCGTTCTACTCGCCCCCTCCGCCCCCTCTGCCCCCTCCGCCCCCCTCGTCCCCCCTCCGCCCCCGCCGACCGGCGACGAGGAGGGCCGCCGACGGAATGCGATGCCGACCGGCGACCTTGGTGGTCGGCAGTCCGCCGGAGCGAATCCACCGCCCAATGGTCGACTCGCTGACGCCGAGTGCGGTGGCGGTCTCCCGCGCGGTCAGGAAGCGAGCCAGCGGCTCGCCGCCGATGAGCTCCCCAGGAGGGATGTCGAGCGCGCGAGCCAGGCGGCCGAGCGATTCCCGGCGAGGTGATCGCCGCCCCATCTCGAGACGGCAGATCGTGTCGTTGGTCACGCCGCTGGCGGCGGCGAGGTCGAGTTGGCTCAAGCCCGCCGCCTCCCGCAGCGCCCGCAGCCGGAAGCCGGCTGCCCGGCGATCCCGCCGCCAGGCCATCACCACGTCTGTCGTGACCACGGTTCAGCCTCCTCGTTCAGCGCAGTATCGCCGAGCGCGGACTCAGGTGGAAGGGGCGACACGTGCGTCGCCGGCGTGCGGGCAATGGCGGATGCTGCTGGCTGGGCGGTGCCGGGGAGGGGAGGGTACAGAGGGGAATGTGGGCCATCCACTGATGGCGCCGAATCGACGCCGCTGGGGAGGGCTGGCGGCCGGAGAGGCGCGATTGATCGGGGCAGAAAGAGGAAGTTCGCATGGCGAGAAGGAGGCGGGCAGGTGATCCCGGTAACGGGCGGCATCGCGCTTGCGGACTCATCTCGCAGCGGTGGGAGGTCGGCGTCCCCTGGCGATCGCCGGAAGATGGTGGAAGGTGGGCCATAGGCCATGGCGGAGGAACCGAGCGAACGGCCACGGGTGGTGGAACGGCTGGCGACGGGGATCTCGGGTCTTGACGAGATCCTGCGGGGCGGCTTGTTGCGCGATGGCTCATACCTCGTCCTCGGGGAACCGGGAACTGGGAAGACAACGCTGGGCAACCAGGTGGCCTATCACCATGGCGCGAACGGGGGGGTCGCCCTGTATGTCACCGTGCTCGCCGAGGCCCACGACCGGATGCTACTGCACCTCCGGGGGTTCGATTTCTTCGATCCCGAGCAGGTTGGTCATCAGGTGCATTATCTGAGCCTCGCCGACGAATTGAGCCGGGAGGGTTTGGCGGGAGGGTTGACGGCGCTCCGCCGCCTCGTGCACGAGTACCGGGCTACCCTCCTGATCGTGGACGGCGCTTCCCGCCTCGAGGACTTCGCGGCGTCGCGCGCGGAATACCGCCGTCTCAGCTCCGAGTTGCACGCCCAACTCGCCCTCCTTGACTGCACGGCGCTGCTGCTGGCCCAGCCGGGTGTGGAAACCGACGCGCTGCACACCTTGGGCACGCACGTTGACGGCATCGTCACGGTGGATGATCGGAATATCGGGGCCCATCCGGCGCGGCTCATGCGAGTGCTGAAGCTGCGGGGCTCGGATACCCTCCGCGGTCACCACGAGTTCGCGATTACGAGTGCGGGGATCGAGGTCTATCCGCGGCTGGAGGCGGCGGTGATGCCGACACGGCAGCGGCAGCGGGTGCGGCAGCGGCGGCATGCGTTCGGGATTCCAGGTCTGGACGACATGGTGCTGGGCGGGGTCCTGACCGGGTCGACGACGTTGCTGGTGGGACCGCCGGGGATCGGCAAGACGACCGCCGGATTGCACTTCATCGCCGAGGGCGCTCACAATGGTGAGCGCGGACTGATCTTCGGCTTTCAGGAACCGCCGGAGCGGCTCGTCACGAAGGCCGACGGCCTGGGCCTCGATCTGGGAAGTCAGGTTGAGGCGGGAAGGGTCCAAATTCGGTGGGAGCCGTCGGCCGATCGGCCAATGGACTCCTGGGCGGGTGAGCTCCTGGCGGCCGTGGCCGAGCAGCGGCCGCGGCGGCTGTTGATCGATGCCTTTACGGACGTGGCCCGGCTCGGGATCGTGCCCGAACGCCTGCCAGCGTTCACGGCGGCGTTGACCGATGCACTTCGCGTCCGCGGGGCGACGACGGTCTTGACCGCTGAGGTGCCGACCGTTGAGGGGACGGAGCTGGCGGTGCCGCTGCCGGAAGCATCGGCCATGCTCGACAATGCGATTCTCTTTCGGTACGTCGAGCCGAGATCGCGCCTGCACCGGCTCGTCTCGGTGCTCCGCGTGCGGGAGAGCGGCTTCGACGCCAGCGTACGCGAGTACGCGATCAGCGACCGGGGGATCGAAGTCGAGTCCACGTCAGAGACCGCCGAGGCCGTCCTCGTCGATGCCGCCCGTCTCCCCGCGGGGCCGGGTGTCGCTAGTGTCCGGGCCGAAGCGGCCCCGGACGAGAGCTAGGCGGGAAGGCGGTCGGGCGTGGCGAAGATCTTGGTCGTCGACGACGAACCAGCCATCCGCAACTTGCTTATTGAGGTGCTGGAGGATGAAGGCCATGTGGTCGTGGCGGCGCCCAACGGTCGGACCGCGCTGGATTTGGCGGCGCGGGAGCGGCCGGACCTGGTGCTGACAGACGTGATGATGCCGGAGATCGATGGCCTCGAAATGCTGCGGCGTTTGCAGGCGGCGCCCGAGTTGGCTGGGGTTCCCGTGGTGCTGATGAGCGCGGCGAATGGAACGCTACCGGCGAATCCCGGCGCGGTCGCCTTTGTGCCGAAGCCGTTCGATTTGGAACATATCCTCGCCGTCATCGGTCGCGCGCTTGGGAACGACGGTCATTGACCAGATGAGATAGGGCGAACCTCTCGCCAATTGGCATAAAAGGGGTGGCAGCGGGACCGGCCAGAAGCATGCCTCAATGCCGCGGCGACGATCATCGCGGGGTCTCCTGGCCAGTGTCGAGGAGCGTCAGAGCAGGGCGCGACAAGGGACCGTCTAGCGCACTATTGCCGTCTCGCGAGCGGGATGCGTTGCGGGCGGCTTGGGATGGGTCGCGGGGCGCGCTTGGGTGCCAAACGACCTCGGCGGAGGCGCGGGGATAGTCGTCGCCGCGATGCTGCGTGCCCCAGACCTCGGCCCGGCGGCGCTCGATTTCTTCGCGCACGACGCGACGGCGTTCACGAAGCCAGTCGAGGGCCAGGGCATCCCGCTCGAAGCACAGGCGGAGGAGCACCCGGTACCCCTCAAGGGCGAGGTCTTCGGATGAGAGATCGGGGAGATCATGGTGGCGGCGGCGCTCGAAGTCGTCGCGGGAGCGGGTATCGCGCGGGATCGGATAGGCGAGCTCAAGGAAGGCCAGCGGGACGCGGAACTCGTCGTCGCCAGTAATGCGGCCGGCGTGAGAAATCAGGAAGGGGTCCATCGGGTGTCTCCTGTTGCAAACTGAGAACGGAGCACTGAGCACAAGCTGAAGCAGCTGGACAGTCGAAGGAGTCATCACCGGCTCATCCGCTGCCTAATCTCCCTCAGTCTTCAGTCCTCAGTCCTCAGTCCTCAGTCCTCGCTTGATAGCGTGCCAGTGGCGGGTGACGGTGCGGCGGCTGAGGGCGAGCTCGTCGGCGATGGCGCCGAAGCTGTCTCCGTCGCGGACGTGGCGGAGGAGGATGTCGCCGTCGGGCGGCGGCAGCTCGGCGGCGAGCATGTCGAGCAGGACAGCGGCCTCGGCGGCGGCGGCTGAGTCGTCGGCGAGGTAGCGGAGGTGAAGCGGAACGGCGGAGATCTCGAAGCGGCGGCGGGTGGTCAGGGCGCGGGCAGCGGAGCGGAGACGCCAGGAGAGGTGGGAGAGGAGGAAGGGACTGATTGGCCCATCGCCGGGCCACGCGAGGAGGAGGTCGGCCAAGATGAGGAAGGCGTCTTGGGTGAGGTCTTCGGCGTCCCAGTGGCGGTTATCCCGCAGGAGACCGGCGGCGCGAGCATCGGGCTGAGCGCGCCGGAGGGCGGCGGCGGCGAGGCGATCGAGCTTCGGCGCGAAGGCCCGCCAGAGGGCATCGCGCGCATCACGGTCACCGGCGCGGGCCGCCTGCGCGAGGGGAACGAGGAGGCGCTCCAACTCCGGAGTGATCTCGCCAGCGGCTGGGATCAGCGGGACGACGTGACGAACCGGACAGAGGGGCGTCCGAGACGGTGTGGGTGGCGGACGGTCAATCATGGGAGAACACTCCTGCGGAGCCGGTCTGAACCGGGCGCCGTGCAAACGTGGCGATACGGGCGGGTGCCCGGCCAGGCGCTTGGGCGCTGGGGCGGCTCTTCGGAGCTCGGGAATGGCATGGGTATATGGAGCGGTCTGCGCGATGAGCGCGGTGTCGGCGATCTCGGGCGCCGCCGCTTAGCGACGACCGATGGCGGCTCGTTCCTCCGCGTCCGATAGGTCGGGGTCGGGAGCGCGGAGGTCGAGGATGTGCTCGGCGCCGCAGCGAGGGCAGATCGCTTGAACCTGGCCATGGACATGCCAGTAGCGGTCGCGAACCTTGATATTGATGCGGCCGTGGGCATCATAGGTGGCGAGGAGGACGGGACGCTCCTGGCACGGGCATTCCCAACGGTAGACGGATGGCCGGCCGCCGCTACCGGCGGCGCGCCGAGGTCCGATTTTCAAGCCCGTCATCATTTAGGTCCCTCCGCCGGGTATCACCCGGCCCTCATGATAGAACATTTGTTCTTACAAAAGGGGATTCTACGTACGGTGCGGATGGTTGTCAAGAGCGGGACGGAGGTCGAGGAGTCGAGAAGAGGTGGGGTATTGTGGTCATCTGGGGCGAAATGGCGGTCGTGTCGGCGTTGGGATGATGCGCGATCACCAGATGAAGCGCCATCATCAGAGGAAACGAGGCGGGTGTGATGCGGGTCTATTTAGACGCGGACGCGTGTCCGGTCAAGGATCAGGTCTACCGGGTGGTGGAGCGGTACGGGGTTCCCCTGGCGGTGGTGGCGAACGCGCCGTTGCGGGTGCCGCGGCAGGCAGGGATCGAGCTGGTCGTGACGCCTGGGGGGATCGACGCGGCGGACGACTGGATCGCGGAGCGAGCGGGGACGGGCGACCTGGTGCTGACCGCCGATATTCCGCTGGCGGCGCGGGTGGTGGAGCGCGGGGCGCGCTGTCTCGACTTCCGGGGTGGGGAGTTCACGCCGAGCCGGGTGCATGAGGCGGTGGCGGCGCGAGATCTGAACGCCTATCTGCGGGCAATGGGCATGCCGGGGAGTGGGCCGGCGGCCTTTTCACCACGCGACCGCTCGCGGTTTGCATCGGCGTTGGACACGGCCGTAGCACGGGTCGCGAAGGGTCGGAGATTGGAGGGCTGAGGGCGAAGACGAGCACCCAGGGTGAGAAAAGCGGCAGCAGCAGGAAAACGGCCCGCCTTGTGAAGTTGTCCCCCGACCTCCGACCTCCGACCTCCGACCTCCGACCTCCGTCCTCCGACCCCCGACCTCCTCATCCGCTGTCGGAGCCCGAGCGGTTGCCAGACGGACCGGCCGTGCCCTTGCCACGGGTGGGGCCGCTGTGGACGGGGGTATCCCGGCGCTGATCGCCCTTCTCGGCCTGGGAGCCCGTGCCTTTCTGATCGGTCTTGCCGGTATCTCCGCCGCGCTCCCCCTGGGGATCGGGGTCCTGGTCCGTGTCGTGATCGTCGTCGCGACCGCGGGTCGGCATCAGATTCTTCCTGTCACTCGACGCCGTTCGCTCTGCCCGGTCAGACGGGGCAGACGGAGTGCATGACGCAGGATGCGTACCGATGATTGCCTCGCGGGCGTGTGCATCTCAATCGAAGCGTCAATAGCTGATACTTCGGCGATTGCAGTCGTCGCAAATTGGAATGCATAGATTATATGTTCTATTATCGTCGAGGAACGCGATGATAATCGGTGCCGAGAGCTGGCGCGAGCGCATCTTAGAGGGCGTGAAGCGCTCCCCTTTTCCGGTAGTCGCTCGAACACCACTCAAACGGGTTGGAGGGTATTCCCAAGCAGCTGTGATCGATTGCGATAACGGGCGGCGATACGTTGTAAAGGGCCAGCAAGTTGGTCGGGCCTTGGTTGCGGATCACATAGTGGGCAGGCTTGGGCAACTGATCGCTGCACCCGTGGCGGAGGTTGATCTCGTGACCGTCTCGACGGAACTAATTGACGGGAGTTTCTCCGTCCAGCATTTCAAGCCCGGCATCGGGCACGGCTCCGCATTCGCCCGCGGCTACTACGACGGTTGGGGAATCGAGCACATAGCTGAAGAGGAGAACCAGGAGCGTTTCGCACTACTCGCGGTGCTGTTCGGGTGGGTGTTAGCAGATGACCAGCAATTTCTCTACCGAACCACCCCTCCCCATCTGGTTCTCTCCGTCGATCATGGCCACTTCTTCGCGGGCGGACCGGATTGGACGATCGGAACCCTTGCCACCGCGCCAGCGTCGGTACCAGATAATTGGATAATCTCGTTTGCAGCTGTTAGTTCAGCGGCAATCCGTACAGCGATCATGCGTTTGCACTCCGTCACCGACGCCCAAATCGCCGAAGTCGTCGCCGCACCGCCCGACTCGTGGGGTATTGATATGGAAGAGCGTGTTGCCCTTGCGCAGTACCTCGCTCAACGGCGCACACACCTCCTGGCGACAGTTGATTCCGCCAGTTAATGGAGGAACTAATGCCTACGTACTTCACCGTAGCTCAATACATCCCAGATCCGATCGCTAACGAGCGAATTAACATCGGTATCATCGTCTTTGGAGATGGTCAAATTCGCAGCCGCTTCTTGCGCAATTGGCGTCGGGTTGCCCAGTTTGCTCAGGAGGACATTGCGTACGTTCATGAATTCACTGAGCGCATCGAGGATGCGGCGATTGCATCGGTGTCTAGGGCAATACAACCGCCGATCCCAGGTTTACCAAGCACTCAACCTCTAGACGAAAATATGCTGCGCAGGATTATTAGGGAGTGGAGCAACAGCATCCAGTTCGCACCGCCAGAAGCGTCATTAGAAGAACCGGAAGTATTGCTGACCACCCTCGTCGAAACCTTTTTGAAAGAACCAGCAGCCAAACAAGCACAGTTCAGGGATCGCCAGGCTGCGGCCAGGCTGGCGGTCAAGGTCGTCCGTGACGCAGTCGCGCATCGTTTGGGCTCCACGGTGGCTGAACAGATTGTCCGTGCCCCATATCCGATTGCCGGCCGAGTGGTGCCGCGGCTCAAGGTAGACCTGGCGGTGAGGAACGGACGGGTCTACGTCGCTACTCGCGCGCTCTCGTTCGAGACGCACGACATGCCGGAGCTTGATGAGCAGATCCAACGCGCTCTTTACACACTGAAGGACGTCGGTGAACTGCATCCGAAGGTACATCTCGACCTAGTAGCACTCTCTCCCAATCCCGCTCTTAGAGGCTTTCGCGAGGCCCAAGAGCGCTTTCGGGAAGTGGAATCGTCGTCAAAACAAGCAGGGGTTCGGCTGGTGCTCGAAAGCAATGCTGAGGAATGGGCCCAGGAAATCGCGGAACTTGCCGAATCCGAAGTGGAGCGACCTGCACTCACGATCGCTCAGTTCTAAGGTGTGCGCGAGATCCGCAATTCCTGGTCACCTCTTGGATATGCCCACGACGCACCGGCATGGGGTTTGCGGCGCCCCAATTAGCTGGAAGGTTTCCCCGTCGTCTGCGGAGCCAACTGCTCCGCGGTCGGTTCCGCTCAGCAGAACCAGCTTTCGGTGAGGCGGGGTGGGGGGCGGCGGCTCATCGTCGGGATCGGGACCGGCGGCGGCGGGCTGCCAGCCGCGGCGTGGGCGGCGGCCCAGATCTGGGCAAAGGTCGCGATCGCCGGCTCGGCGCTGGCGGTGGCCGCTTCGGCGAGGGCGGTGACCGTGCGATGGAGGGCGTCAAGGCGGGGGTCGGGGTGGCTCCAGCGGTAGGTGTAGTTTGCGCCGTCAAGAGGGCCGAGCCACTCGACGGTCGTGGGATCGGTGAGGAGGGCGGAGCCGGGGGGGACGAGCAGGCGGATCGCGAGCTGGATGGGATCGACGTGACCGATCAGGTCATGGCCGGCAACGAAGGCAAGGAGATCCAGGTAGTCGTCCAGGGTGGCCCACGGGGTGAAGGGAAGGAGGGACGGCCGCATCGGCAGACCGGCGGCGTCGAGCAGGGCGAGCGCCGCCTCGACGTCGGCGCGGGTGTGACCTTTAGCGAGTTTTTCAAGGACGCGGTCGCTCAGGGATTCGACGGCGGAGACGACGAAGGCGCAGCCAAGCTCCGCGAGCTCGGGGATATGGCGGCGGTGCTGGAGAAGGTGCTCCACTTTGATCGTGACATCGAAGGTGAGCCAGGGAAACTCGTCGTGGAGCGCGCGCATCACGCGGAGGCCGTGACCAGGGCCATTGAAGAAGTCTGGGTCACCGAACGTGAGATGACGGGCGCCCGCGCCGACCTGGGCTCGGGCATCGGCGAGGACGACATCGCGCGGGATGACGACGAAGCGACCGCCATAGATCGGGGGGATCGGGCAGTGGCGGCAGAGGTGGTGGCACCCTCGGGTGGCTTCAACGTAGCCGGCGGCAACGATCACCCCATCGCGCTCGAGACCCGCGTAGCCGCGAAGCGGGGGGAGGGTATCGCGCTCGGGAGCAAGCAGGGGGGCGGGCGCGATGACGGGAAGCGCGGGGCGATCGAGGGTACCGACGCCTGGAGCGGTTTCTGGAGGATCACCACGATCGAGCGCGAGCGCGAGGGCGAGGAGCGGCGCTTCGTACTCGCCGGAGATAACACTGTTTCCCCCGTGGCGAAGCAGGTAGCCGGCGTTGAGGGTCGCGTAGAGGCCATAGAAGCAGACGTGGGCCGCGGGGTTGACGGCCCGGACGCGCGCGGCCAGGCGATCGCCGAGGCGGAGCGCGGTGTGCATGGGAACGGAGATGGCGACGAGGCCGGCGGCGCCCAGCGTCCGGTCGCTGACCTCCTCGACCGCGGTATCGACGGCGATTGGGAGGAAGCCCGCTTGCCGCAGCAGCGCGAGCGGGGAGGCGAGCGAGAGCGGTTGGTGACCCAGCTCGTAGCACGAGAGCAGCAAGACAGCACCGGGCGCGGCGAGGGCGCCGGCGGCGGTGGCGGTGGCGGCGGGTGCGGGAGCGGTCAGGACGATCGACACGGGCAGGTGGTCCTACGTGGGTGAGGGTCGGCGCATCGGACGCGCCCCATGCGCTCGCTAGCAAACCTACCCGATGCGAGGGCGAGACGCCAAGCGGCTGGGGAGCGGACGCCACACGCGTCGCCATCCTAGCCGTATGGTGCCGGGTTGGCACAGGAGTTGCTGACACGAGCGGTGCCCCGTTTGACAACCTCGTGCGCTGGCCCAGAGAAAGTGGCCGCGGGAGATGTTTGATGTCTGAGACGATGGATCGTGACGAGGGAGTATTGGGAGCGGTCGCCAGCGAATCGAGGCACGGGTGGGACGACGGCGCCGTCATCGATCAGGTACTGCGTCTGGCTGCCGATCACCACCAAGCCCTGGGGGCATCGCTCGGCCGAACCGATGTCGGATCGACGCTGGCCGGGTTGCGAGAGAGTCCCCTGGGACGGGATCTGGCGTTGTTGGCATCGAGGGGTGCGGACCCGACGCCAGCGAGTGTGCGAGCCGCGGCCCGCCGCGTGATCGAGGCGCTGCTGCGACCCCTCGCCGCGGACGACTACCAGGTGCCGCATTGGTTCTGGGAAACGGAGATCGGACGGATCGTGGCGCGCGCCGAGCGGGCCGCTACCGGTCCCGAAGGCTGGCTGACCCCAATCGAGACGGCACGTCAGCTTGGCGTAAGCCGGGCAGTGGTTGAGGGGTGGCTGGTGGATGGCACATTGCCATCCATTCCCGATCAGCATGGGAGACCGCTCGTGCCGTCGACGGCTGTCGAGCGGCGGAGGCGTGTCGCGGTTGATCTGAGGGCTGAACCCCGCGACGTGGGGGACGTGCTCCTCGCGGAGCGCCCATCGGCGTCATAGGGTGACAGGGTGACAGGGCTCGGCCGGAAGAGTGATGCGTGGCGTGCCGAGCGGGCAGCGGTGCTACCATTGACGGCGAGGAGGCCCGGTCATGGCCGAGACAGCGGAGCAGACAGAACAAAGCCCCCGGTGGCTCACCGACGAGGAAGCGCACGCGAAATTCGACGCCGAAGCGCGGCGCGTCATGGGGATGAGCGGCGAGGAGTTCCTCCGGCGCTACGACGCGGGCGACTTCATGGACGTCCACGACGACGGGGAGAACATCGAGTTTGTCGGATTAGAAATGCTTATCCCGTGGGGTCGCTAGGACCAAACCCCGCCAGAACCCTGGTTGAAGCGGTTACCGCCTTCTTTGAGCGTCAGCAGCAAGCCGCATCCTGTGTGACAGCGACGGTCTTGGTCGGACGCGGCTACTATCCTGCTCCCGATCCTTTCACGATGGCCTTCGGTTCGGGAGATACGCGCCTCGGACGGAACGGCGAATATCTGCTGCGGGTCCGGCACGGCTATCGTTTCGCCCGAGCCGAGGTTGCTCAACGCGGCTGGTTAGTCGTGACCACCAGCTATGAATATCAGCTGATGGATCGCGCCGAGCGCATGATCCTCACCTATCACTGCCATCCCTCTGGTCGCAGCCCGGTGACGGCTCCCCACCTGCACGTCGGCTGTCGTGTTCCGCTCGGCGACTTTGCCAAGGTTCATCTGCCGACCGGGCACGTCTCGTTGCCGGCCGTCATCCAGATGACGATTAACGAGCTCGGTGTGGAGCCGCTACGCCCCGATTGGGATGCGGTGTTGAGCCGGGCCGAACGGGAACTCGCCGGCTGACATCTCATCCAATTCCCAAACCGGCGTGAGGAGCGAGCCAGTCAAAGAGGCATATTCAGACGCCAGCGCCACGACCCGCTCCGCGCCTATGGACCGGCGGGGGCGGGGACGCCCTGCCAGGCGGGGATCGCCTGCTCGAGGAGGGCCAGGGCGGAGGCGACAGAGCGTTCGCCACGCTTCCCGGCGCCGGGGTTGAGACTGGTCAGGCAGAGGGTCGCGACGCGGCCGGTTTCGAGGACCGTGGCGATGGCGCCGACGGCCTCCTCGATATCGAGACCGTTAGCGGACGGGGTGGAAGCGCTGGGGACGAGGGCGGGGTCGAGGAGATCGAGATCGATATGGAGGCAGAGGTGGGTACAGCGGGCGGCAAGCCGCGCGACCGCCGCCGGGAAGGTGGAGCCGTCAGTGAGCTCGGCGGCGGTGACGACGCGGGCATCGGTCGAACGGAGCAAGGTCGACTCCTGTTCGTCGAGGTCGCGAACCCCGGCAATCAGGATACGATCGGTCGGGACGGGGGCGGCGAGACCGGCGGCCTCGCGCCACAGGGGACCGGCGAGACCGGCGAGGATGGCGACGGGCATGCCGGCGAGGATACCGCTGTAGGAGGTCTCGGGGGTGTTGAAATCGCCGTGGGCATCGAGCCAGACAACGCCGATCGGAGTCCCAACGCCATCGGCCCGCTGAACGCCAGAGACGACGCCAATCCCCGCCGTGTCGTCACCAGCGAGCACGAGGGCGCCTGAGCCTGCCTGCCGGGCCGCGGCGACGAGAGCCGCGGTGTGCGATCCGAGGCGGCCGATGTTTACGGCGGTGCGGTCGTCCTCACGCTCGGCGGCCTCAAGGGTCGCTTCCCACGGACCATCGACCTGGTGGCCACGAGCGACGAGACGCTGGAGCACACCGGCGTGCAACAGGGCGCTCGGTCCAGCGCCCAGACCTTCCTCGCGATCGTCATACCGGTAGGGAACGGTGATCAACTGTAAACGCATGTCAGTACCAGGTCGATCGTATCGTATGCTCAGAAAGGAGGAAGCCAGCGGTGATTGATGGTATCCGAACGCATTCTATCGTGTCCCGAACCGTGCGGGGCCGAGCTGGGGGTGAGCCGCGTTGTGATTGGTGCTCGGCACCCGCCCGGCGGCACTCGTACAATTGCGCCCGCGTGGACGGAGAACCGGCGCGAGGGAGCCCTGGAGTCGCCTGACCGCGCGCCGCACCTGTCCCCATCGTCCTGACGATCGATCGGATCACGCTGTTGGCCGCGAATCCTGAACCCGGCCGGCGTGGCGGAGTGGGCCCGACGCTGGGGCCGCCCGCCCCACCGGCCGATCCTGACGCCGAGACCTATTACCAGGTGTTGGGCGTTCCCTATACCGCCACGCGGGCGGAGATCACGCGCGCCTACCGGGCGGCGATGAAGCGCATCCATCCGGATCGCCAGCGGACCGAGCGCCGCGCCGCCGCCGAAGAGGCGGCGAAGCAGCTCAATCGCGCCTACGCGACCCTCTCCAAGCCACTCCAACGTCAGGCCTACGATCGGACGATCCGCGCTCAACTGGTCCAGGATCAGTTGATGAACCGGTACGTCGGCGGATTCTACGTGCCGGAGGCGAACGGGACGGACCCGCTCGCCGGCCAGATGCGGCGGCAGTGGACGGCGGCGGAGCGGCGGGAGCGGACGCGCGCGGACCGGAGCGCGCTCGTCAGCATCGTCGTCGTCTTTGGGGGAATCACCCTGGCCGTCGTCGTGCTGTTGCTGCTCTGGGCGGCGACGCGGGCGCTGCTCGGGGTGGCATTCTGAGGCGACAGGCGACAGGTGGCAGACAGCAGACAGCAGACGGCGGGAACGAGTGGCGCGACCCGGTGGGTGCGACGCGGGAGCGCGGCTGGCGCATCGCCGAGCGTCGGGCCGGTTAGGCGAGCCACGTCTTGGCGAGCCGGCAGACGACCGTGTAGGCCGGGTCAAAGACGTTGCCGACGTCGTAGCGGACGGTTTGGCCAAGCAGGTGGCTGGCCTCGGTGGCATCGAGGTCGTAGTCGGCCGCGAGCCAGCGGAGCATCTCCGTGGTGGCATGCTGCAGCGCCTGATCGAGCGGGCGAGCGTTGCCGACCGTGAAGATGTCGGCGGCGTCCTCACCGCGTGGCCAGCCCCCGGCCTTGCCTTTCCGGACTTGGACCGTGACCGTCATCTCGAAGGAGGTCTCGACCCCGGTCCCGACGATCTCGCCGTCACCCTGGCTGGCGTGCCCGTCGCCGAGGTGGAAGAGAGCGCCGGGGACGAAGACGGGAAAGATGGCGGTGACACCGGGAGCGAAGCCCCGGTAATCCATGTTGCCGCCATGCTCGCCGCTGGTCGCCGTCGAGATCGCCTGGCCCCGCGGTGGCGCGACACCGAAGCAGCCGATCATCGGGGTCAAGGGCAGGACGAGCCTGCGGAGACGTTCGGGTGGCTCAGTCAGGGCGACGGTGCCAGCTGCCCGGTCGATCGTCCAAAGCGTCCGCTGGGACGTCGGGAGATCGTGGACGAAGCCGGGGTCGACGACGTGCGGGGCGACGACGGACCACGTGAAGCCGGAGGCGCGAGTGGGCGTCAGGTGGTCGATCGTGACGGCGAGGGCATCGCCTGGCTCGGCGCCCTCGACGAAGAAGGGCCCCGTCATCGGGTTTCCCGGCGCGGTAACACATTCGCCGCTGGCGTCACCACCCGCCGCGTCGACCGTCATGGCGACGATGCGGTCACCGTCGGCGATGCGGAGGACGGGCTCGTGACTTCCGATGGTGGTGTGGAAGTGCGACGGTTGAAAGCGATGGACGGTCATGGTCAGTCCTCATCGGCACTCGGCATCAGCGGGGACGGCGCTGGCCGCTAAAAGACTATTCGGCCTTTGGATAATGATCGCGGCTTCGACCGTCGTTCCCCTCTCCCGCGCATCGGTGGAGCGTCGTTCCCCCGCCCCGCGCTCCCACCCCGCTCCCGTCCTCCTCCCGTCTTCCCCTCTCCCCCTCTGCCCTCTCCCCGTGGGGCACCCCGGCGGGGACCGCCCGGCTGGCGCTGAGGGGCGGGTGACCGGTGCTGCCAGCGACGGGCGGTTGGCTTGCGCGGCTCGTCGCCTTGAGCGGCAACGGCGGTGGCGGCCTCGAGGGAGGTGACGAAGGAGGCGGCGGCGTTGCGGAGGGCGGTCGATGGCGGTGGCGCGTCGGCGCCGCGATGCGCGTGCAGAAGGTCCAGGAGGCGACCGGTGGCGGCAACGAGAGCGAGGGCGGCGACGGCTGGGAGAAGGCGTCGCTCGCTGGGGTCGAGCGGGCGGACCGCGGCATAAGCCGCGAGGGCAACTTCCGCGTTGGCGGCGGACCAGCCCCGGCACCGGGCCACGACGTGAGCGAGGTCGATTAGCGGTGACCCAGCCGCCGCGCCCTCCCAGCCGATAAGCCCAACCAGGTCTCCGGGGGCGCCTCCGTCGGCGTCGAGCAGGACGTGGGCCGGCCAGAGACCCAGGTGGAGCACGACTGGGGACACACTTTCCGCAGGGGCGGCACGATCGAGCGCGGCTAGGGCAACCGGGATGGCCCGTTCGCCGGTCGCGAGCCAGCGCTGGATCAGGGGCGTCTTCGGGGCGAGCGGCAGGAGGCGGGCGCGTTGGGCGGACCAGGCTTGGCGGACGGCGACGCTCAGGCCGGGGAACGGCACGGCGGGAACCTCAGGTTGTCGAGCGAGGTCTTCGGTCGCGGCGTGGGCACGGGCGACCGCCTCGATCAGCGCGATAAAGGTCACCTCCGTCAGGACAGCGGGAAGATCGACCGCGTCATCAGACAGCTCTGGATTGACGAGGGAACGGCCGGCGGGTTGCCCGGGGAGCCACGTTTGGGCATCGTAGCGACGCTCGCCCAGGATCAGGATCTGACCAGCGGCCGGGGACGCCAGCCCAGCAACGGCGGGCGTGACGGCGACACCGGCGTCACCAAGGCACGTCAGGGTGTCGTGGACGAACGCGATCCGGGTATCCGGGGTACCAACCGGCCAGCGGCGAACGCGCCAGGCCCCCGCTGGTGTCTCGACGCGGGCGAGGTGGTCGCGACCCGCGACCGGATCGATCCTGACCGCGTCCGGGAAGAAGGCGCGGCCAGCCTCGTCGAGGTCCTTAGAGACGACAAGCGGCGGGGAAGCGGGCGCCGGAGGGGGTAGGTGACGCATCAGGAGAGTATAGGCGGACCGGGACGCGATGGTTCACGAGCGATCAGATCGCGCCCCGGTTCCGTCTGAACGCTGGCGCGGCAATGACCGCTAGGGATCGTCTCGTGTGCCCAGGTTTCTCGACGACGGCACGCGACAGGAGCGGAAAATCAGCGGCCATCTCCCATTTTTGAACGGGTGGCGAAGCGAGCGAGGGCGCTAAGGACGAGGACGAGGACGACGAGGACGAGCGCGGCGGCCCACGCCTGGCGATGCCAGTCGTCGTACGGGGAGATGGCGTACTGGTAGATCTGGAGCGGCAGCGCCGACATCGGCTGGGTCGGATGAAGGTTCCAAAAGGTGTTGCCAAAGGCGGTGAAGAGCAGCGGCGCCGTCTCCCCGGCGGCGCGGGCGAGCGCGAGCATGACGCCGGTGATGAGACCACCGGCCGCCGCCGGATAGACGATGACGAGAACCGTCCGCCAGCGCGGGGCGCCGAGGGCGAGGGCGGCCTCGGTGAACTCCCGCGGCACCAGCCGGAGGATTTCCTCGGTGGTGCGGACGATCGGTGGCAGCATCAGGGCGGCCAGGGCGACACCGCCGGCGAGTGCCGAGAAGCGGTGCATGCGGACCACGACCAGCTCGTAGGCCAGGATCCCGACGACGATCGACGGGACGCCGGTGAGAACGTCGGCCAAGAGGCGAACGATGCTCGCGAACCGCCCCTGCCCGAATTCGGCGAGATAGGTTCCCGCGCCGACACCCATCGGCAGGGCGATCGCGGCGGCGATTACGACGATGACGAGGGTGCCGACGATGGCGTTGGCGATACCGCCACCGGTTTCGCCCACCGGCTGGGGCGTCTTGATGAAGAAATCGAGGTTGATCGCGCTGAGCCCCTGGCGGGCGACGTAGATGAAGATGGCGAGCAGGGCGCCGACGCCGACGAAGGCGGCCATGGCGCAGAGCCCCTCGAAGAAGCGTCCTTGGATGCGGCGGCGGGCTTGGCGGGGAGCCAAGGCGGGTGAGGCCATCAGCTCCTCCTCTGGCGCGCTCCGCCTCCAAGGCGGGTGACGAGCAACCGCGCCGAGAGATTGAGCAGGATCGTGACGACGAAGAGCAGGAGGCCGATCTCGATCAGGGTCGAGGTATAGAGCGAGTTGTCGGCCTCGGTGAATTGGTTGGCGATGACCGATGCCATGGTGTCGCCGAGCGAGAAAAGGGAAGCCCGGATCTCGCCGCGGTTGCCGATGACCATGGTGACGGCCATCGTTTCGCCGAGCGCCCGGCCGAGGGCGAGGATGAGAGCACCGGCGATGCCGCTCCGCGCGGCGGGGACGGTAATGCCGGAGACGACTTCCCACCGGGTCGCGCCGAGGGCGTAGGCGCCGTCGCGCTGATCGCGCGGGACGGCCAGGAGAACGGCCTGGGTGATGGCGGTGACGGTCGGCAAGATCATGATCGTCAGGACAAGACCGGCCGAGAGCAGCCCAACGCCGTACTTCGGACCAGAGAAGATCGGCAGGAAACCGAACGTGTCGGCGAGGAACGGCTGAACATCGGAGCGGACGATCGGAACGAGAACGAAGAGGGCCCAGAGACCGAAGATGACGCTCGGGATCGCCGCCAGCATCTCGACCAGGAAGCCGACCGGGGTTCGCATCCAGCGGGGCGCCAGCTCGGTCAGGAAGATCGCCGTGCCGACACCGAGCGGGCCGGCCAGCAGCAGCGCGACGAGTGAGGTGACGATGGTGCCGTAGACGTACGGGGCGGCGCCGAAGACGCGGGCGACCGGATCCCATCTGGAACTGGTGACGAACCCGAAGCCGAAGGCGTGGCGCGCCTCGGCCGAGCCTCGCCACAACTCCCAACCGATCAAGACCACAAGCAGAATGATGGCCCCGGCGAAGACCGAGACAACGTGGTGGAAGAGGCGATCGGCCGCGCGGGACGACGCCCACCCAAGTGGACGCCGCCCCGCCGTTCCTGTTTGCTCGACCGCTACCGTGGGCTGGCCGATCACGGTCGATAAACTCCTTTCCAGGGTCTGCGTCTGGCGAGGCCCCGCGCCACTGGCGCGGGGCCTCGCGTGCTAGCTGGCGGGCGTCGCGGCGGATGAGCCCTGCAGCAGTGGCTCGCCGTTCGCGGTCACGGTCTGGAGCTTGGCCGCGGCCTTGTCAACCACCGTCTGTGGCAGCGCCGCGTAGGAGAGATCCTTCCCGTACTGCTGACCATCATGGATCATCCAGTCGAGAACGTCGACCACCGCCTTGCCTCGGGCGGGGTCAGACTGCTCGGTGTAGAGAACGACCCAGCTGAAGCCTGAGATCGGGTAGATCGCCTGGTCGTCACCGGTGCAGCCAGCGATCCGGAGGCGGAGATCATCCGGCAGCTTGGACGCCACCGTGTCGGCGCACGCGGTGGCCCCTTCCGGGCTCGGCGCGACGAACGAGCCGGCCGAGTTCTGAACCTGAGCCGTCGCCAGTTGATTCTGCTCGGCGTAGCTCAGCTCGACGTAAGTAATGCCGCCCTCGAGCTGCTTGACTTGACCGGCGACGCCCTCCGAGCCCTTGGCGCCCACACCGGACGGCCAGTCGACCGAGAGCCCGGTCCCGACCGTGCTCTTCCAATCGCTGCTGACCGAAGCCAGGTAGTTGGTGAAGATGTCGGTCGTGCCGGAGCCATCGGAGCGGTGGACGACGGCGACGTCGGTGTCAGGCAGCTCGACGCCGCTGTTTTGGCCGGCGATCTTGTCATCGTTCCACTTGGTGATGGTGCCGAGGAAGATGGCACCGAGCGTCTCACCGTCGAGTTTGATCGGCTCCTTGACGTCGGGCAGGTTGTAGACGATGGCGACCGCGCCAAGGGTCACTGGAACATGCACGACGGCGTCGGGACCGCCGGCCGCCTGGAGTTGCTCGTCGGTCATCGGCGCGTCGGTGGCGCCAAAGTCGACTGTCTTCGCCGTCAGCTGCTTGATGCCGGCACCTGAGCCGACCGACTGGTAGTTGACGCGGGTACCGGCGTTCTGCTTGGTGTACTCGCTGAAGGCTTTGGAAAAGAGGGGATTGTCGAAACTGGAACCAGCGCCGTTGAGGGTGATCGTGTCACCCTGGGCACCCGAGCCCAGCGGGGTCAAGACGAAGAGCGCCGCGAGCATCAGCGCCAGCACGGGAGCCATCGTGATCCGCGTCAGGGATTTCACCATTCGTACGTTCCTCCTCCGTGTCTCGTGTCCATCACTGTCGGGACGACCGTCAGCTCGCTTCTCGATCCCCCGGCGGCTGGCGCGCACCACCGCCGGTGCCAGGACCAAGCGATCCGGCCCAGGCGGAATACTAGGCGACCAACGGTTAACGGATGGTAAGCGTCAGGTAAACGAGTGGTAAAAGACCACCAAGGCTTCGTGAAGCGCGGCTGCTAGCTTGCGTTAGACGGTTCTCTGTTAAGAACGTGTTAGCGGAGATATGCCCATCGACCGCGCGTTCGGATCGCGGATGACGGCCGTCGCAGCCGGGGTGGGCCATGCAAAAGGGGATGCATGGCGGACGCTCTGGAGGATCGAAACACAGCGATCGGTCGCGAACGTACGGCTCGAAGCCAGTTCTTTCACCCTGCCCTCCACCGCCGTGTGCTCCCCACAGGTGGCTGGCACGCGCTCTGCATAGAACCAACCCGGTTAACGGGCAGTGGACCAGTCGACCAGATGCGGAGGGGGAGAGCATCATGCGTCGTACGCTGCGAGATCACGGTCTAACGCTGACGATGCTGGGGTTGTTCCTGGTGTTCTTCGCTGGGCAGACCGTAACCGGGCTCCGCGATTACAACCAGGACCAAAAGGATCACGGCGAGGCGGCGGTCAGCTATGGCGCCTACCTGCGGACCGGGCATTTCGTCGAGGCGACGTTCGAGAACTGGGAAAGCGAGTTCCTGCAAATGGGACTCTACGTCCTGCTGACCGTCTTTCTCTTTCAACGCGGCTCGTCGGAATCGAAAGATCCCGATGGTGACGAGTCGGTCGATGAGGATCCACGGGACGCCGTCGGTCAGCCGAACGTACCGGGGCCGGTCCGGCGGGGCGGGGTCGCGCTGGCGCTCTACGAGCACTCGCTGACGACGGTGCTGCTCCTGCTCTTCCTGTTGTCGTTCATCCTGCACGCAATGGGTGGGGCGCGGGAGTTCAGCGCCGAGCAGTTGGCGCACGGGGGGCAGGCCGTCTCGACGCTGGCCTACCTCAGGACGGCTCACTTCTGGTTCGAGTCCTTCCAAAACTGGCAGAGCGAGTTCCTGTCGGTGGCGACGCTGGTGGCGCTTTCAATCGTGCTGCGGCAGCGGGGATCACCAGAGTCGAAGCCAGTCGCGGCGCCACACAGTAAGACCGGCACGAGCTGATTCCGTTCGCGCTGTGAGACGGCGCTCACCCGCCTTCCCCGCTTTCAGCAATTGGAGCGGCGGTAAGCTCGGGCAGTGTCGGCAACGCCGCACACAACAAGGAAACGTGCCACGCACCCACTGAAGGGGCTTGACGAGACAATGGGAGCGTGTACCGTTCGCCGCGGTCAAGGAGCGGGTCAGCGGTGGCGGGTCGGCCGCGAGGAGCATGAGGGGACGGGGAGGGGACGTGCTAGGTCGTGCAGATCTCCTGACGATCGCCGCCGCGCTGGCGATCACTCTTCTGGCCGGTGTCCTCCACGTCATGGGTGCCGGCGCGGTGGTGGAGTTCGTCGCCGCGGGGGCGGGGCTGGCGATCCTGGCGACGCTGGTGGGGCGGGCGACGGAGCAGCTCGGCGAGCGCCTGGGGCCGGGGGCGACGGGGGTGCTGCAGTCAGCGCTCGGCAACCTGCCAGAGCTCTTCGTCGGCATCTTTGCCCTCCGCAAGGGCCTGGTCGAGGTGGTCCAGGCCTCGCTCGTCGGGTCGATCCTGGGGAACAGCCTGCTCGTCTTGGGGCTGGCGTTCCTGATCGGCGGACTGCGTAATGGCACGCAACGCTTCGCCTCCGAGCCGCCGCGGATGATCGCGACGCTGGCGCTGCTGGCCGTGGCGGCGCTGGCGGTGCCGACGCTGGCCGTGGGACTGCACACCCCCGCGGGCAGGCACGCCGAATCGTTGAGCGTCGCCTGCGCCATCGTCCTGCTCGTGATCTTCGCGCTCAGCATCCCGTTCTCCCTCCGGGGCGGCGGATCGGCCGTTCCCGCTCATGGGGAGACGGACGCGCCGCACGTCTGGCCGCTCGCGGTGGCGGCTGGCGTGCTGGCGGGCTCCGGGATCGGCGCCGCGCTCGTCTCGGACTGGTTCGTCGGGGCGCTGGAGGGGGCGACCGCGTCGCTCGGGCTATCGCAAGCGTTCACTGGTCTGGTCGTGGTCGCGATCGCCGGCAACGCCGTCGAGAACGTCGTCGGCATCCAGCTGGCGGCGCGCAACAAGCCTGACTACGCGGTCAGCGTCATTCTCAACAGCTCGTTGCAGGTGGCGTTGGGGCTGGCGCCGGTGCTGGTGCTGCTGAGCTTCGTCATCGGCGGTGAGCACCTGACCCTCGTCCTCCGGCCGCTGCTGGTGGCCGCGCTCGGGATGGCTGGCATCATCGGGGCGGTCATCGTCTTCGATGGGGAATCGACCTGGTTGGAGGGCGCCATCCTGATCGGCCTCTACGGCATGATCGCCGCCTCCTTCTGGTGGGGGTAGCGCTTGGATGCCGTCGCGGAGGCAACCGTGGGAGGGGTTCACGCCGCTAACGGTGGCTCGTGACAGTCTCGGGGCAAGCCCTTCCTGGCATCCAATCTGCGCTGCGCGATCGTACCGAGCCCGGGCCATTAGGTTTGCCGCGGGGCGAGGCGATGCGCGCGCCGACCGCGACCGCGGCTGGAGAGGTCGACCCAGCGATGTCTGGCCGGGCACTGGCGACAGTGCTTGTCGAGGTGAGGGAGGATTCACCCGGAGCACCAAGGATTGGCCGACACAGCATCGGCGACGGGGGCGTGTCCCGTCGCCGGCAGAGTTCTGGTTGTGAACAGGAGCAAGCGATGACGCGTATTCGGTTGACGGCGATCCTTATCTTCGCCGTCCTACTTGGTGGCATGTCGTTGGCCACCACCTCAGCTCAGGAGGCGACACCGGCCGCGGGCGCGGCGTTGGGGCCAGTGGCGACGCCCGGCGGTACTCTTCCAAACAACCCGCAGGTCCAGCTCGTCAAAGTCGCCGGGGGACTCGCGGACCCAGTCAACCTGACAAGTGCCTACGATGGCAGCGGCCGGCTCTTCGTCGTTGAGCGCGTCGGTCGTCTGCGCATCATCGACCAGAGCGGCAAGCTGCTGCCGGATCCGTTCCTCGACCTGTCCGACGTCGTCAAGACCGACTTCCTGGAGCAGGGCTTGCTTGGCGTTGCCTTCCATCCCGACTTCAAGAACACCGGCCTCTTCTACGTCTACTACAACGACTACTTGACGGGGGGCGACGTCTTCCTCGTTGAGTACCACGTCTCCAAGGACGATCCAAACAAGGCCGACCCCGAAAGCGGCCGGGTGTTGCTGACCCAGGACAAACCATTCATCAATCACAATGGCGGAACGATTCATTTCGGGCCCGACGGCTATCTCTACGTCGCGATGGGCGATGGTGGGTTGGCGGGCGATCCGTACGACAACGCGCAGAAGGTCAACACGCTCCTCGGCAAGATTCTGCGCATCGACGTCAACAGCCGTGACGCCGGCGCCTACGGCATTCCCAAAGACAATCCGTTCGCGAACACCGGCGAGGTGATCCTCTCCGACCAAGCGAGTCAGATGGCGCAGGATGGGGCGTACCACCCGGAAGCGCGGCGCGAAATCTGCGACTGGGGTCTGCGTAACCCCTGGCAGTTCGCCTTCGATCCCAAGGGCGGCGATCTCTATATCGCCGACGTCGGCCAGAACGCCTGGGAAGAGGTCAATTCTCTCCCCGCCGCTCAGCCGTGCGGCTGGAACCTTGGCTGGGACCCGAACGAGGGAGCGCATTGCTACCCACCGACGGCGACATCGTGCGACAAGAACGGCATGTTGCCAGTCGCCAACTACAGCCACGATAGCGGCGACTGCTCGATCACGGGGATGGGCGTCTACCGCGCTCAGACGTCGCCGAGCCTCGATGGCATCTACTTCAACAGCGACTTCTGCTCGGGCACCATCTACGGCTTGGCGCGCGGGCAGGACAACGCCTGGACATACCAGCCGCTGCTGAAAACCTCGTTGAAGGCGACCGGCGCCGGCCAGGACGAGGCGGGCGAGGTCTACCTCACCGTTTGCGCCTGCGAATACTCTCGAACGTACAACGCCGACGCGAACCCGGGTGGTACCGTCTGGCGAGTGGTCAGCGCCGACAAGGTGCCCCAAGGGGCGGAGACCGCCCCGGCGCCGACACCGGAAGAGGCGGCTACCGCTGAGGCGACCCCGAGCGCGAGCCAGGCGACGCCGGCCGCCGCTGGCGCCACCGGCCAGGGTGAGACGTCGGTGGCGATGGTCGACATCGCCTTTCAGCCGAAGGAGATCACGATTCCGGCGAACACCGACGTCACGGTCAGCCTGCCCAATCAGGGCGCGTCGGTCCACAACTTCAACGTCGACAAGCTGAACGTCCACTCCGGCAACGTGCAGCCGGGACAGACCGGCTCGGTCACGATCAACGCGCCGGCTGGCGACTACGAGTATGACTGCGACGTCCCCGGCCATAAGGAAGCCGGGATGGTGGGCACGATCCACGTCACGTAACGAGGCTCACCGAGCCGCCGGCCATCCACTCCGCGGATGGTCGGCGGCTCGCTACTGAAGGACGCGCGTGACCCATTCGATCTCTCGTCGAACGGCGTTGACGACCGTTGTGGTGGTCGTCAGCGCCATCGTTGTGGCGTCGCCTGGACGAACACATCCGGCGTTGATCGCGTCGCCAGCGGTGACGCGGGCGACACCAACCGCCGGCACCCCGGTCGGCACTCCGGACGCCACGGCGCTCCCCGCTACTCCACATCAAACGGTCACGGTGAGCGGATCGGTGACGATCCGTCTCACCGACCAGGGATTCACGCCCGATCGCGTTGAGGCGACAAACGGGCGTGACCTCGCGATCACCCTGATCAACACGGGGACAAGAGCGCATGGCTTCCGGATCGACCACTTCGGGATCGCCGTCTCTCTCAAACCCGGCGAGCGGCGAACGGTGACCATCGCGTCTCCTGACCTCGGAGACTACGGCTACTCCAGTGATGCGCCCGGCGACGAGGGGATGCGGGGACGGCTCACCTTCTACATCTAAGCGAGTGCCCGCCGGTGGACCCCTGGTGGGGCCAGCATCGCCGGCGATGCGGTCCACCGGCGGCGTTGATCGTCCGAAGCGGGCCGCTCTCACGCCGCCTTCCGATCGAACCGAGCGCGGCGGATGGCCACCGCGCCGCGTCGAGTGGTGCCGTCACAAGCCGCCGCTGGAGTGCTACCGTGAGAGGCGACGGGAGCATAGTCCGCGTAGAGGTGAGGGCGAGCGGTGGAGTTTGTCGACGTCATCGAGCGGCTTGGCCGGGTGATGGAAAGCGGCGGCGTTGCCATCATCGTCGTCGGCGCGGCGATGGCAACCATCCTATTCCTGTATCAGATGCGACAAGGGGGATCGGTCGACGCGGCCTACGTCCGCTACCGGCGCGGGTTGGGGCGGGCGATCCTGCTGGGCCTGGAGTTTCTCGTCGCCGGAGACATCATCCGGACGGTGGCCATCTCGCCAACCTTCACCAGCGTCGGCATTCTCGCGATCATCGTCGCCATCCGGACGTTCCTGAGCAGCGAGCTGCAGTTGGAGATCGAAGGCCGCTGGCCCTGGCAGCGGCGAGGGGTAATATCACCTGAGGCATCCCCACAGGAAACTCTCTCCGCGACGCGAGTGGAGACGCGGATCGACGACGGCGTTCGATGATGCCTCGATCGAGCCGGCTCGATCGAGAAGGGCCTGGGTACGAGCGCCCCTGCGCGATCCCTTGACAGGGCGAGGACGGCGCGGATAGCGTTAACCCAATTCTGACCTTGAGGCTCGGATATGATCGCCGGGCCAACCTTAACCGATCGCCGCGCGATGATCCGCCGTCGGTTGACCAGCCCCGGAGAGCCAGGTGCTCACGCTCCGACCCCGCGCGGCGCGCGCGACAATTCTGCCCGGTCTTGGTCGCGAGGAGGCGGATGCCGCCGCGGCGGGGTCGCGCCTCCGGCCCGGGCGGCGGGGAGGGGGACCACCGCCAACGGTCTGGGTGCCGGCGGCGCTGATCGGGCTCGTGGCGGCGCTGCCCCTGCTCTATCTGGCGCTGCGCGCGAGTGAGGCCGGGTCAGGGGTCTGGACCCTCCTGGCGCGACCGCGAACGGCGCGCATTCTCGGCAATACGGCGGTACTCGCCGTGGCCGTGGCGGTCTCGACCTCGGTCATCGCGGTGCCGCTGGCCTGGCTGACGGCCCGGACCGATCTTCCCGCCCGTCGCTGGTGGGCAACGGCGGGCGCGCTGCCGCTCGTGATCCCCTCCTACGTCGGTGCCCTGGCGATTGTCGCGGCCTTGGGGCCGAAGGGCTTGCTTCAGGAGTGGCTGGAGCCGCTTGGGGTCGAGCGATTACCCGCCATCTATGGCTTCCGGGGGAGCTGGCTGACACTGACGCTGTTCACCTATCCCTACGTCTTTCTGACGGTCCGGGCCGCCTTGCGCGGATTGGACCCAGCCCTGGAAGAAGCCTCCCGCTGTTTGAATCACGGCGCCTGGCGCACCTTCCTCACCTGCACCCTCCCCCAACTGCGGCCGGCGATCGCGGCGGGTGCGCTGCTGGCGGCGCTCTATAGCGTCGGGGATTTCGGTGTCGTCACCCTGCTGCGCTACGACGCCTTCACCCGAGCTATTTACATCCAGTACCGGTCGGTCTTCGACCGGTCGGCGGCGGCGGTGCTGGCGCTCCTCCTCGTCCTCTTCGCCGTGGCGCTGCTGCTGGCGGAGGCCCGCGTCCGCGGCCGGGCGACCTATTACAGGATCGGCAGTGGCGCGGCCCGGCGAACGCGACCGGTGCCGCTCGGCCGCTGGCGGTATCCGGCGCTCGCCTTTTGTGCCGGGATCGTCGGGTTGGCGCTCGGGTTGCCGCTGGCCGTCCTGGGGTACTGGTTCGCGCGGTCCCTCGACACCGGTGTGGCCGTCGCGGCGCTGGGGACGGCTGCGATCCACTCGCTGACGGTCGGGGCATGGGCGGCGGCGGTGGCGACACTCGCGGCGCTCCCCGTCGCGATCCTGGCGGTGCGCTATCCGGGGCGAGGTGGGAAGCTGGCGGAGCGAGCCAGCTTCCTGGGATACGCCCTGCCGGGGATCGTAGTCGCCCTCGCCTTCGTCGCCTTCGGGGTGCACACTCCCTTCCACCAGACGCTGCCGTTGCTGGTCGTCGCCTACGTGGTGCGATTCCTGCCTCAGGCGATCGGCTCCGAGCGACTCTCGTTGCTCCAGATCAATCCGCGGTTAGAAGAGGCGGCACGCTCGCTCGGGCGCTCGCCGGCCGGAGCGATCGCCAGCGTGACGGTGCCGCTGGCGCGTCCAGGCGTGCTCACCGGGGCGGCGCTGGTGCTGTTGACCGCGATGAAGGAGCTCCCGACGACCTTGTTGCTCAGCCCGACCGGGTATGAGACGTTGGCGACCAGGATTTGGAGCGCGGCGACCGACGCCGCCTATGGGCGGGCTGCCGGTCCGGCCCTGCTGCTCATTGCCGTCTCGACAGTGCCGACGCTCTTCCTGGCCGCCCGCGATCGGGCGTCGGGGGCGTGAGCGGGCAGCGGGCAGTGGCGATCCCGCCGTCGGCCGCGGTAGCAATGCGGGGCCAAACGGTAGCGGGCGAGAAAGACGCGACTGCGTCACCAGCGCTGCGCTGCCGGGGCCTGGTCAAGCGGTTTGGCGCCGTCACGGTCGTCGACGGGCTCGATCTGGTGGCCGAGCAGGGAGAGGTGGTGGCACTGCTTGGGCCGAGCGGCTGCGGCAAAACGACGACGCTGCGGCTGATCGCCGGGTTCGAGGATCTGGACGGCGGCGTGGTCGAGGTCGGGGGGCGCGTCGTGGCCGAGGCGGGCTGGGCCGAGCCACCGGAGCGGCGCCGGGTCGGGATGGTCTTCCAGGATTACGCGCTCTTCCCCCACCTCAGCGTGGCCCGCAACGTCGCCTTCGGCTTGCCCCGGAGCGGGCGTGGCGAGCGCGCGGCGCGGGTAGCGGCGGCGCTGGCGACGGTCGGGCTGGCGGGGCTGGGAGAGCGGATGCCGCATCAGCTCTCGGGTGGGCAGCAGCAGCGGGTGGCGCTGGCCCGAGCCCTGGCGCCGGAACCGGCGGTGATCTTGCTCGACGAGCCGTTCTCCAACCTGGATGCCGAGTTGCGGGCATCAGTTCGGGCTGAGGTTCGCCAGATTCTGGCCGACGCCGGGGCGACGGCGGTGCTGGTGACCCACGATCAGGAGGAGGCGTTGAGCCTCGCCGATCGGGTGGCGGTGATGTGGGGGGGAGAGATCGTCCAGGAGTCGAGCCCGGAAGAGCTCTATCACCGGCCCGTCAGCCGGGCGGTGGCGGCCTTCGTCGGTGAGGCGCAGTTTCTACCGGGAGAAGGGCTCGGCCGCCGGGTCGCCAGCGAGCTCGGCGAGCTGCCGGCGCACGGCGGGGCGACGGGGCCGGTCGACGTCATGCTGCGGCCCGAGGGGTTGCGGCTGGCGCTCGATCCCGACCACGCGGCGGGAGGCACGAACGCGACGGTGCTGACCCGCTCCTTCTATGGCCACGACCAACTAATGACAGTCCGGCTCGACACGGGGCGCGTCTTGCGCGCCCGCCTCGGCACCTACGGCGGCATCCGCCCCGGTGACCGGGTCGCGGTCTCGGTACGGGGGGCGGTCCTCACCTTTCCCCGGGAAGGGTGACAGCAGACCTGCCCGATGGCGGTTTTGGGGTACGATGAGCGTGCTGAAGAGATGTGCTCGGAGGTCGGATCATGGCACAACGACGAGCCACACCAGCGCGCTACTTGGTCGCGGATCGCGACCACCCGTTGATCGCGATCCCGGTCGATGAGAACGGCCGCGAACTGACCTACTACTTTGTCGATGAGGGCGCGGTCGACGAAGTGCTACCGCGATCCGTGCAGGATGCTTTGAACCTAGCCGGGGCGTGGAGCGACCTCGACTGGGACGAGATGATCGAAGCGCTCGATCGCATCCGGCATGAGAGCAAGCCGACACCCCCGATCGACGATCTGCGAGGCGGTATCTGCTCGACAGCGGCCCCCTTAGCGCGTATCTGCAAGGCCGGCTGGGAGTGCTGTCCCTCGTCAATCCGTGGATCATCGGCCAAGAGGTCGGTACAAGCATCCTAAACTACGGGGAGGTCGTCGAGTACCTGCGGGGAAGGCCGGATTATCCGACGCGCCATGCCGAGTTGCGGAGGCTCTTGCGCGAGGTCCGCCCGTTACCCCTCAATTACCGCATCTTGGAGCGTTATGCCTCCCTGCGGCGCCAGCTTCGGCCGCCTCATGGATTCGGCCTGATCGGGGATATCGATACGCTCATTGCTGCCACGGCGCTGGAGCACCACCTGATCCTCGTGACCATGGATGCGGACTTCCGGCGTATCTCCGATCTGCAACTCATGCTGCTCCCCAGGAGGTCGTGAGCTGCAAGGCAGGAAAGGAGCCGCGCGTGACCTTGATCGACACATGCGCTCCCATGTCTTGCGCGCCCGCCTCGGCACCTACGGCGGCATCCGCCCCGGCGACCGGGTCGCGGTCTCGGTACGGGGGGCGGTCCACACCTTTCCTCGCGAGAGATGACGAGCTAAGCGGGCTCCACGTCCGGCCACGCCTCAGGAGATGCCGCACGTCGCGAATCTCTCCGGCGAGCGGGGCGCGGTGGCCACACGGCAGTGGGAAGTCACTGCTATCGTGCGTCGTACACCCACGCCCCACCGAGCATCGTCGCCACCGGCTTCACCTCGCGCAGCTCGTCCACGTCGATGGCTAGCGGGTCGCGGTCGAGGACGACCAGGTCGGCGAGTTTGCCGGGCGCGATTGAGCCGACCATCGCCTCCCGGCCGATCGCTTGGGCGGCGCCGAGCGTGTAGGAGTGGAGCGCCTCGGCGGGAGTGAGGCGTTCGCCGCCGCAAAGGAGGCGACCGGCGACGGTCGTGCGGGCGACGGCGGCGTGGATACCGGTGAAGGGGTTGAAGTCGGTGATCGGGGAGTCGGAGGAGCCAGCGAGCGGCACACCGGCGTCGAGATAGGTCCGCATCGGCATCGCCTGAGCTGCCCGCTCGGCACCAACGGCGTTGACGAAGCCTTCGCCGAGATTGGCGAGGAAGGGAGAAGAGACGAGGGCCGGAATGCCGTGAGCCGCCATCAGCCGGAGCGTCTCCGGCGTCGGAAAGTAGGCGTGGTGAACGCGATGCCGCAGCCACGGTTTCGGACTCGCGGCTTGGGCGGCGGCGTAGCCGGCGACGACGACCTGCTGCGCCTCGTCGCCGCAGGTGTGGATGTCCATCGACCAGCCGAGCTCGTGGACCCACCCAATCAACTCCCGTAATCGCTCGGGGTCAACGACCCAGGTGCCGTGGTTGTCCGGCTCATCGCGATACGGCGCGAACATCCGCGCCGTCCGGTCGCTGATGCCACCGTCCGGCATCAGCTTGACGCCGCCGAGGCGCAGCAGATCGTCGCCGAAGCCACCCGTGACGCCGAGAGCGGCGAGGCGCTCGCGGAGACCCTCCTCGACCTCGGGCGGACCGAAACCCCAGGCGGCGAGGAGAAGATCGGTCCGGATCGTCAGCTTCCCCTCGCGGCGGGCGCGGTCGTAGGCGCGAATCTCCGGCGGATAGAGACCGGGATCGACGCCGCTCGTCAGACCGGCGGCGTTGTAGGCCCGGCAGGCGGTGGCAATCGCCGCGACGAGATCGTCCTCAGTCGGTGGCGGCATCCGGTCGGTAATCAGGTTCTTGGCGCGGTCGCGGAAGAGACCGGTCGGCTCGCCCGCGGCATCCCGCTCGAAGGAACCGGCATACAGCACATCCGGCGGCGGACCAGGACTGTCGCGGGTGATACCGGCGAGGCGGAGCGCCGCCGAGTTGCAGACGAGCTTGTTCCAGACGCGATGAAGGACGACGGGGTGATGAGGGGCGACGGCGTCGAGGTCGTGGCGGGTGGGGTGCCGCCGCTCGGCCAGCAGGCTCTCATCCCAGCCCCGGCCGACGATCCACCCGCCGTCCGGGGTCTGCCCGGCACGCGCCGCGACCCGGTCCAGGATCTCGCCGAGCGAGCGGCAGTCGTAGAGGGACACCTGGCCGAGCATGATGCCGGTCGCCAGGAGGTGGTTATGAGGATCGATCAGCCCAGGGATGACCGTCGCCCCGCCCAGATCCTCGACAACAGTCTGCGGCCCGGCCAGCGCCTGGATCGTTGCCATGTTCCCGACCGCGGCGAACGTGCCAGCCGCGACCGCGACCGCGGACGCGCTGGGCGCGGCGTCGTCCAGCGTGTGAACGCGGGCGTTGAGGAGGATTTGGTCGGGCACGAGGGAGGGCACCGAAGCGACTCCTGGTCGATGCGGATGTCCACGAAGAACGGCGACCGAGTATGGCAGACTAACCGCCGAGATGACGCGCGCCGAATCCACGGAGGCAGCGATGAACGTCGTGGTGGACCACCAGTCCGAGCGTCTGATCCAACAGAAGATCGAAACCGGCGCATACCCCGACGCGCCCGCCGTGGTCCGCGAGGCCCTCCGGCTGCTCGATGAGCGGGACCGGCTCCGGGCCTTGCGCGCAGAACTCCAGTTAGGGCTGGACGACATCGCTCGTGGCGACATCGTGGACTTTACCCCGGAACTGATGGACCGGTTGGTGCGCGAATCCGAGCAGAACTCGCGCAACGGCAAGCCGGTCCGCGATGCCGTCAAGCCGTAAAGTCCGGCTGACGACGAACGCGGAAGACGACCTCCGCGACCTCTTGCAGCACACGCTGGACACTTGGGGCTGGAGGTAGCGCGACGCCTAGCGGGCACAGATAGCGTACCGATTCCCGGCAAGGGAGACTACATCGTAACGTCAGATTGGATTGCCTTTGGCGCCGTCGTCATGGCCTTCCTTGAGTTGGGATTCAGGTTTCCCAGGAGTACAACCAAGCGTACAGGCGGCAGGACTTGAAGGTCAGGGTCACTGTCTTGATGGACGGATAAGCGAGTCGGGAGCACGGGGGGCAGCGGTGCGGGAGACCATCCCCGGACCGGGACGACGAACGGGGACGACAGCGTTCCATCGGTGCTATGGCTTGTCGGGCGACCCCGCCGTTACTGAAGTCGCTGGCGCCATCGACGCTATGCCTGAAGGTGAGCCTCCAGGAACCAGAGATGCTTGTCGACCACCCGCGAGACCTCGGTGAAGAGATCGGCGGTATCCAAATCGTTGCATTCGTTAGCGCGATCGATCGCGGCGCGGCTGGAGGCGGCGTAGGAGCCGTAGCGTTCGACGAGGGCGGCGACGTGCTCAGGACCGTCGGTGGCGTCGACCGGGTACTCGGGGAGCGTCGATGAGCCGGCGGCCATCCGGACCGTGCCCATTGCCGACCCGCCGAGGGCGGTCGCGCGCTCGGCGATGAGATCGACGTGCTCGAGCACCGTTTCCGCCAGGGTGTCGAACAGCGCGTGGAGTTGGAAGAAATCCTTGCCCTTGACGTTCCAGTGGGCTTGTTTCAACTGGCCGTAGAGGTCGAAGGTGTCGGCCAGTTGCTGATTCACCAGCGCGATAACCGCCTCGCGGTCCTTTGCCGGCAGATCGATATGCGTCGGAAAGGTTCGAGTTTTAGCCATCATCATCCTCACATCACAGAGATTCGACGGTGAAGCCCGAATGGAATGCCGGCCGGGGTGGTCGCCCCGCCGTCACGCCTGCACCCAGCACTGCTTCGGCCACGGTTTCTTGCCGCCATGGCGCGCACAGCATCGCGGCACGTCTCCTTCTTACCACAGCGCGGACCGTGGCCGCACGCCGAATCGCCTGCGCGGAGTCAAGACGACGCCGGTCGCGCTGCCCTCAAGCACCGCCCGCAAAGCGCGCGATGCGACGGACGATACGCGGCGCGGCGTGAGGAACGCTGCCGCTACTTGACCTGTCTAGACGGCGTGCTCACACTCGCGATGAGCCGCCCCGACTCGGGGAGCGCGATCATGCGTCTCCAGGAGAACTCCCGATGGTTCGCAAAGTCTTCCGTAGCGGAAACAGCTTCGTGGTTGCCCTGCCTCCCGAAGTCCTTAGCCAGCTTGCCCTTTCGGAAGGCTCGGAGCTAGACGTCGCTATCGACAGTGTCAACAACCGGGTGCTGTTGACGCCGGTGCGACCAGGTGATTCACAGATCTCGCCAGAGTACGCGCGCCAGGTTGCCGATTTCATCGCCACCTATCGCCCGGCCCTCGAGGCGCTTGCACGGCGTTGAGATCGCTGACCGCACAAGAGATTCTGTTCTTCCATCACCATCTCATCGTGGAAACTGGTGGCCTCCATGAGGTGCGCGACCTTGGCCCTCTGGAGGCCGCCTGTTTACGTCCCGACGCCAGGTATCGTGAGCAGGCAGTCTTTCCCGGACTCTTCGAAAAAATCGCGGCGATGGTTGACGCCATCATCCGGGATCATGCCTTTGTCGACGGCAACAAACGGACGGGGGTCGGCGTCGCGGCGCTGCTCCTCTCCCGGAACGGCTTTCACCTGACGGCCACAGGCGACGAGCTCGGGGCCTTTGCCCTGTCGATCGCGGTTGATCGTCCGCCTCGTGCGCAACTCGCCAGCTGGCTCCAATCCCATAGCGAGGGCCAATAACCGCGCCTCCCTCCACCGGCGATGACCCGCCGCGCCTGCCTCTCCTCCGCTCTCCCCCCGGGTGGGCCGCTTCCCAGTCCTGTCAGCGGGCCGCTGCCAATGGGTTGAGGTTACGATGCTCGAGCGTCAGGCGGGATAGGTGGGGGATCGGGCTCATGCCTGTCCCACGGACTCTGGATGATGCCCGCGGAGTCGGCCGCCGTTCCCCCTCTCCTAGAATTGGGAGAGGGGGGAAGGGGGGTGAGGGCTTTACGGCGTCCGGGGGTAGGGGTCGCCGCGATCGCAGTCCTTTCCTGTTCGGTGGGTGACAGGCCCGGCGGCGGTGGGACATCGCTGGGGAATCCGCTATCGATCAGAAGGAACGAAGCCACGCCCCACCGTCAATCATCGCCTCCCCCCGGCGGGTCAGCGCCGCGGGCGCGTGGGTCCGTGTCGCTGGTCGTCCTGCTCGTCCGGGCGGCCCGTCTCCTACCCATCCGCCGGATGCGGAACCCGGCCGCATACGGCATGCTTGTCTGTGACAGGTTCGACATTGTCGCGGCGGACGCGTTCCAGGCATCGGACACAGGGGCAGGTATTGGGTATGCAGGGATTCTACTGGTTGATCGATGGGGTGTTGGCGGGCTGCGCGCGCCCCGGCGATCGAGGTCGCCGCGAGGTGCCCGAGGCCGAGGCGAACGCGGCGCTGGACGAGGATCTGGCTTGGCTGCGGGAGCAGGGGATCGACGCCGTGCTGTCGCTGACCGAGACGCCCCTGACCGCCGAGGTCATGGAGCCGCATGGCTTGGAGGTGCTTCACCTGCCGGTCGATGACCTGACCGCGCCGGCACCGGACCAGCTCCGGCTCGCCCTGGCGTTCATTGATCGGCAACGGGCGCAGGGGCGGCGCGTCGTGGTCCACTGCCTCGCCGGACAGGGCCGGACTGGCACGGTCTTGGCCGCCTACCTGGTTCGCGGCGGGCTCACCGCCGACGCGGCGTTGCGCGAGGTGTGGGCCGTCTGCCCCGAAGCGGTCGGCATCCCGCAGCAGGAGCAGGCGCTGGCGGACTTCGCCGCCGCCCGCGACTGGATTATCTGAGCCCTCGTCCCCCGTCCTCCGTCCTCCGTCCTCCGTCCTCAGCACTCAGCACCCAGCACTCAGCACTCAGGAGGACGCAGCTTGGCGGACGAGCAGCGGGGGACGGCCAGCGGAGGACGCGACACGAGCCGGTTGGAAGCGTTCAGCGACGGGGTGATCGCGATCGCGATCACGCTGCTTGTGCTGGAGGTCCGGGTACCCGACCGGGCGGGAATCGCCACGACCGGCCAGCTCTGGCGCCATTTGGGCGATCTCTGGCCGGACTATCTTGGCTACCTGATCAGCTTCGGCACGATCGGCGTCATGTGGGCGAATCACCACGCCATCTTCAAGTACATCGCCCTCACCAACCACTACTTGCTCCTGCTCAACAGCCTCCTCCTGCTCTGCATCGGCTTCCTGCCGTTTCCCACCGCGTTGCTGGCGGATTACCTGGGTCATCCCGGCGAGCGGGCGGCCGTGATCGTCTACAGCGGCTGGTTCCTCGTCACGGCCCTCGCCTACAACCGCCTCTGGTGGTACGCCTCCCACGATCGGCGCCTGATCGATCCGAACGCCGATTCGAGAGCGGTCGAGGCCGTCACCCGACGGTTCCGGCTCGGCCCTCCCTCCTACCTCCTCGCTTTCCTGCTGTCGTTCGTCAGCACTGCCGCCAGCCTGATTGTGCGGCTGCTGCTCGCCCTGCTCTACGTGCTGCCGAACGCGGCCGAGGGATAACACGCCATCCGGTTGATTGGTGAATCTTGACCCGCCGCTGCGCGACCACGCTCCCCTCTCCCGCGCATCGGCCGGGTGCCCTTTGGGAGGGGTTGGGGGTGAGGGCGTTCGGCGGCAGAGGGTGAGGGCGTTCGGCGGCAGGGGCGAAGGCTATCTCGAGCGATGGCGCGGTCAGATCTTCACCCGGATTCCGTATCAGCCGCCTCACGCCACCTACTCAGTCGCTGGCGCCGTCCGCGCGCTCGCGCTCCAGGACCGGCGACCGAGGGCGACGCTGGCGATCACGAGCAGGGCGGCAAGAACGGTGCGGCCGTCGATTGTCTCGCCGAGCAGGAGCGCGGCCCAGGCGAGCGTCAGGATCGGTTGCAGCAGTTGAACCTGACCGACGCGGGCGACGCCGCCGAGCGCCAGCCCGCGGTACCAGGCAAAGAAGCCGAGGAACATGCTGACGACGGAGACGTAAGCGAAACTGAGCCAGGCCCTTGGACTGGCCTCCAGCCCATGACGCGCGATCGCCACGCCGACGGGTACCACCAGGACGGGAGCGACGAGGACGAGGGCCCAGCAGATGACCCGCCAGCCGCCGATCTCCCGCGACAGTCGCCCGCCCTCGGCGTAACCGAGGGACGCGGAGAGGACCGCCAGCAGCAGGAGGCCATCGGCGGCCTGGGGTCGACCAGCCCCCTGAACGGCGGCGAAGATCGTGACCGCGACGACGCCAGCCGCTGAAGCCAACCAGAAGGCCGCCGGCGGGCGCTCCCCGGCCCGGAGGACGGCCATGATCGCCGTCGCGGCGGGCAGCAGACCGACCACCACCGCGCCGTGCGCCGCCGGGAGATGCCGCAGGGCAAGCGCCGAAAAGAGCGGAAACCCGACGATCACCCCGAGCGCGACGATCACCAACCCAGCCCAATGGCGACGAGCCGGCGGTCGCTCGCGCAGCAGGACGAGCAGCCCGCCCGCCAGAACCGCGGCGACGATCGCCCGGCCAAGCCCAACGACCGTGCTACCGAGGGCGGGGACCGCGACGCGCGTTGCCGGTAGCGTCATGCTAAACGCGAGCACGCCGAGGAAGCCGTAGACCAACCCCCGCGTCGCATCTGGCATCCCGGCGGTTTCCGCCGCGAGGATGACCGGCGCCGCGACCGCTCCCGGCTCCGAAGGTGGATTGGACATTGTGGCCTACTCCTCGGGGATTAGGGGACGAGTGACGAGGGCTAGGCCGCGTCCATGCCGACCGGGTACCGTCAGAAAACCGGGTTCCTTAGCCGCCGAGCACGGCAACAGCGTCGACCTCGACCAGGTACTCGGGGAGGGCGAGCCCGGCGACGATCAGGAGCGCGCCGACCGGCAAACGGGGCGCCTGGAAATACCGGGCGCGAACGGCGTTGATGATGTCGCGGTGGGGACGGGCGGTGACGTACATGTTGGCGCTGACGACGTCGTCCATCGTGCCGCCGGCGGCTTCGACGACCGCCTTCACGTTCTCGAAGCATTGGACCGCCTGGGCCTCCGCGTCCCCCTCGCTGACCAAGCGGCCAGCGCAGTCCCGCGCCACCTGACCCGCTATCCAGAGGATGTCGCCGGTCCGCACGCCGTAGGCGTAGGCGAGCCGGTCCGCGCCCGCGACGTCAAGCGCGGCCGGTCGAATCTGTTCGCGTGGTCCGGTGCGTCGACCGGCCAGATCACGGTCAAGCGGTGAGCTCATGCCGACTCCTTCGTTGTGGTCTCGTAAATGGTCGTGGTGTACTCCAATCGGGGGACGTGGAGCGGAACATACGTCATGACCGTAGCCTGACGCGGTGGCGCCGTGTTGCCGTTGCCCCTCGATTATGCCCGATTGATCTGTTCCAGGAGGGGAAGCCTCCAGTCCGCGGCGAGAGCCCCAACGGCGGCGACCGTCTCCCGCTCGGCCCGGCTTGCCGCGGGTTGCATGGCGCGATGCGCTTGGAGCACGCTGACGCTGGCGGGATGCCGCTCGACGAGATGGAGCGGGCCGGCAACAGGGACCGTGCCGGGCGTCAGGACACGCAGGTACCAACCGGTCCGTCCCAGCGAGATGAAGCGCTTGGCGAGATCGGGCCGGCCGGTAATCATCGCCAGCTTGTAGCAGGGCGAGCGCGGCTGGATGACCTGCAAGCGCGCGTCGCCCCAGCCCCAGACGTCGCCGATGCGGACCTCGTCCTCGAGCCAGCCCGCCGTCGTCAGGTTCTCGCCGAACGTGCCGGGGCCGAAGGCCACGCCGAGCTCCTCGTTCCACCGCGGCAGGTGCTCGGCTGGGTAGGCGTAGACGGCCTTATCCGGACCACCGTGGACAGACAGATCGGCCTGCCCATCTCCCGCCAGGTTGAGCCCGTCGAGGGTCAGCGTGTCGGCGGTCACCGGCCGCTTGGCGATGCCGCTCAGCACCGGCGCTCCTCCCCGCCTCGTCCCGATCACCCGTGGCCGCGCGACGTTGACCGAGACGAGCCGAAGCGGCGGGTTCGCGGGGGGCGCGGCGACACGATCTTCGATCACGAGGCGTCCTTTCTCTGCTCTTCCCAGCGGTCCACCGCCGGCGTCCGCCACCGTTGTACTCGCGGTCGAGCGGCTTGCCAAGCAGGAGAATGAGGTGTCAGGCACCAATTGCCGGATAGAGGCGGCGAAGCTCGTGGAGTCCGTCGGCCGTGGTTGAGTTCCCGGTTGCTGGTGCCGCCGCCGATGGTGAGGTGGAGGCGGACCAAACCCCTCCGCTCGTCGGTCAAGCACCGGCGTTCCGCAAGGGGGAGTCGTTTAGGA
>JAABUS010002338.1_pt1 | contig 36317 bp, 15 predicted proteins | sample 5560161 | NCBI WGS metagenome assembly JAABUS01 (sample SAMN10711885, study PRJNA513376) | rock metagenome | isolation source: Antarctica rocks | place: Antarctica: Victoria Land, Trio Nunatak nord | collected 2016-01-04
CAGAGTACCCTTTAGATCCATACCGCGCTAAATGGGCTGAATGGGTTGTTGTAGGTTCCTCCGAAAAGCCCTTGGATCTCATCCACGTAATCTTCCGCCCCGAATTTGCACAATCCGTTTTCCATCAGGAATAGCTCCTCGTCATCCAGGATGAGAACGTTCCTCGCGCCAATCTCCTCCGCCAATTCGTTGACTTGTGTCAACTCGGCACCGAAAGGGTGATCCGCTTCTGGCTTGCTGGAGAACATGTCGATGCTAGCACGCGTAGGAGCAGGAGAGTGAATGGCGTTAGGTGGAGGAGTATTTCTGGAAGCGGAGCGCCGGAGGCGAGCAGAAGCCTGGTGAGCCTTCTTGCTGTGCGATGGTGCACGCTGTGGAATAGTTGGGCTGTCACACTCGCTTGAATCCTTCGAGCCGCGGATAGTGGAGGGATTTGCCGATTGAAAGTAGGACGACAAATGGTTCGGCTCGAGAGGACTGTGTGAAGACTCGATAGATGAGGTGTCTGGCGTGGTGGCACGCGATGATTGAGAGAACGTGAGAGCGCCGGCGCTATCTGAATCTGAGCCGTAGCTGTTGGGTGCGTTGATGTCAGGTGCGTTGTAGGCTAGGACATTCGTGGTTGATAGAAGTTCGAGAGGTGAGGAGATTGCGCTGCGCTTGATCGGGCCTGCTTTTCTCATGCTTGCAGCTCGGTTTGGTTGAAGATGAGAGAGGTCTGCGGCTTGTCTCCGACGACTGGTAAGTGCTCTTGCAAGCTCCATCGCGATATCTTACGATGATGGTGTTTGGTAAGGCCGGTGTCTGGGTCGCTGAAGAACGTGATGGTGGTAAGCAGCGAAGAATGAAGGTGTGTCTGGTGATGTCTCAGCGGATCAATGAAGGTAGGCCGCGATGTGGAGCAGCGAAGTGTTGTGATGAACGCGCGGACGCAGTCCTATTTATTGCAGGTGAATGGCTGTAAGACAGTGTGGCGTTGACGTTGCGAAAATGAGTGTTACCACCGAATCGATCGGGGTGAAAATGAGAGAGCGTAAAGAACGATGATCTTGCGAAGGAGTGAGGTGTGTGAGGGAAGAGTAAGGCGCCCCTTAGGACTCACTTTTTGGACTGTAAGCTAGCAGGGTTGAGCGCTTGGTAAAAGGATATTTCCGAGGTATGGCGCGGGTATTAATACCGTACTTTACCTTAGTTACCTTATCATTACCTAAAAAATACGAACAAAACTACAACACCACTGAACCAGCGCCATTAGGAATCGAACCCAATATGATATATATTGAAACCCAGCAAACGTACCTTACCTACGGTTTTTCTCGGGTTATGTCCGAAAGCTTTAGAACATAGATTTCGCGATCGTATTAGTACGAAGATTAGTATTAAATATAAAAATTAATATTACCTTAATTATTAAAGAAAATATGAACTATCATTAATAATTCGAATAAATAATATAAGATTGACTTTTCGTAGATAACGTAGTATATATATTAAATTTTTCTGCTCACTGACCGCATAGAAGACGAATATACAGATGTCGCCACGACGATCCTTTATTCCCTCTTCAAGCCCACCTTCCCGACTCGCCTCAGCCCCCATCCTCCGATCGCACATGCCAAAAGTATCCATCCAAAGCTCACCCAGAACGTGACGCGATACCCTTCCATGAGCGCCTCTGGAGAGGTTTTGACCATGAACGCGCTATGGTCTGTCACAGAGGTGGATATACTAGCCATGATGGCCAGGCCGAGTGAGGTTCCAAATTGCGCGAGCGTTTGGAAGACAGCACCACCGAGTGCTTGTGTCTTTTCTGGGAAGACATCGGTGATCACTAGTGCTGCGACCGTGAACATGACTGCGGTCGAGGGATTAGCATAGATCCCGAAATAGGAGCTTCAAGACGCACCATCAGCTGGGAACGGCCCCTAAAACATCGCCCAGCAAGCAGAATACCAGTACGGCCATGCTGGATCAACCAGCGCCATGAGAAGAGGCGCCACAGCAGCAATGAGCGAGGTCACGACAACGAGATAATCAGGGCGGAACCTGTGTGCGAGAAAGCCCGTCGCAATGTTGAGGAATAATCCCGACATGATACTGGGGATAAAGCTAAGCGAAGTTTGCAGCGCTGAAAGTTGTTGCACGTCTTGAAAATAGAGGCTGAAGAACCATTCCATGACGTTGATTACGGCCCAGGAAAGCATCAGCATGATGCATATAGATGTGAAGGCCGAGTTCCTCCAAAGGGAATTGGGAATTAGGGCTGGTTTTCCGAGCTTTTCTTGGCGGCCTACCCAGAAGATAAAGGCCGGGACGAGGAGGAGCGAGATAGTGAGGAGGGCGATGTTGGGTGCGTCTCTGATGTTGGAGACGCTTGCTGTTATGGATCTGTGGGCAGATTGTCAATGAAAGTGGGAGCTCGAAGTCTAAGAGCCAGCTTACGCAAGGACATAGGACAGCAAGGCCAGACAACTGCAAGCTAACCCGGCACCCACCCAGTCGATCTCCTTCCCAAGCCTCGACCAAGACATAGGCAGACCAATGGGGTCCTTAGGTATACCAAAGAAACTGGCTCCAAAGAACAGAGCATTCACCGCAGCACACATGTAGTATCCCGCCCTCCATCCAATCGTGTCAATGAACAGACCACTAAGGACCAGCCCGATGAGGAATCCAGTTGGCTGTCCAGCACCCATGAAGGCAAGACCTAAATTTCGACGCTGTCCATTCGGAAAAGATGTCGTTATGATACTGACTGCAGTTGGCAAGCACAAGGATACGGCGATGCCTTGCATGGCACGGAACATGATAAGCTGGATGCCGGTCTCGGAGAGCCCACATGCTAGCACGAAGATGCCTTGCAGAAAGCAGCCGAGGAGGAAGGTCTTTCGGGAGCCCACCAAGTCGGCAATTGAGCCCGCGAGGATGAGGAGGCATCCTGTCGTTAGTCTAGTAGAGATGTCAGATTGATACCATGTTTTTCGCGGAGAAGGCTACTGGGAAGACTCACGCGTAGACCGAAGCCGGCCTACAAAAGGTTCATTTAGCATATTGTGAATACAGATTCGAGACAGTACCAACAAATCTGATCCTGTAAAATGAAAAGTCTTGCATTGCTCGGCACGTTTTCTCCACATAATCGTCACGCTTCCAGAATGCTTTTGCTCCGTCGCCAGATACTGGCTCTATTATGGTGCACTCTTCCCTCAAATGATAATTGCCTGCTGTTTCCTGAGAAATTGATCTGCAAGAATGCTATTGGATTTGCAAAACGAGCTGTTACATACCATAACAACAGGTTGCTTGCGAGATTCAAGTCCAAGGCCATTGTTGGCAGGCCTACTGTCAAAAGGCCAGTGCTGAAACTGCTGACGGTGGTAATTCCGGTCAGCGTTGCTATCACGGCGACTGTCCGTCCTTTTGAGAGCTGTCTGTTAGTATCAACAGCTGTTGCTTGGTCCAGCTCTTCTGGGAGCTGGAGACTCGGAGATCCTGGGACATTGTCATGGCGATTTATCGAGGCTCTATTGGTGCTAATGGGCGCTATTGTATCCAAGCCAATAATCAAAGTCTGGGACATAGTAGCTGCTACAACATATCAATCTTATATGTTACGCTGAAAGCGCAGAAGACATCAACGACTTGTCGAGGTCTCCAGGCCGAATTAGGCATAGCCGAACATCATCTGGCCGCTTGACTACCTATATAGCGCCGCGGTCTTATGCCCAAGCGATGAGGATGAGAAGGAAGCTCTACCTTTTGCTAATTGGGAAATGATAGCGAAACACCTCGCTTTTACTAGAACTACCCAATTTAAGAAGTTCGCTAGGATCGAGCAACATATAATTGGAGCAGAAATCAAGCATGCAAAGGAACTTGATTTGAGAGCCTTCGCCCACGGCTGAATGTGCTCAGGAGGCACGTTTCCTAGGCGAGACGTAGTTTCTATGATCTGTCTGATTGACATATATGTCTACATAATCTACTTGCGCTGGATGCCCTCGGTGAACGTAACTCGATTTGAATCATTGGTATGGCATGGGCATGGCGTTGCTTATTTATGTAAGACTGTGGTGCCTCCAGAATCTGCTAATTTGCCACCAGGCTGGACGATGGATGCGCACTGACGCGGATAACAAATATTTTACAACTACTGGACTACGTGAAGCTGAACCTCAATACTAACGTCAGACCTGCGCTGGTATCACAAGACGAGGACTGTATTATGCGTTGACATTGAGAATGATGTTGTTGTTATTTTAGAAGGTCTATGGAGTTGAGACTATTTGACCCCCTTGCCAAGAGCCACTAGGCCCAAATCCAACGTTATGGTAGACGTCGGACCTTCTGAGTCGGATACAGATATCACTCAGTACAGTTCAACCGAGTCCAGCACTATGTATGTCAGACGCTGAATCGACGTGGTTCGCGCCTCAAACACAGAGTAATGCTCCGCCAGGATGATTCGGAAGTACCTGCTAGGCCAAGTACACCCGAGGCTGTTGATGATGGAGGAATCATGTAGGATGGTTCGATGGTGGACCTCCATTTCTTGTGCCTCACCGGGGCTGTGCGCTTCCGTCGTTCTTATTGTTCAGTACAAGTTTTGCCGCGTAACGATCGTCTTGAACGCCTCGAATCTTAATGGGAGATGTTGGGGCGGTAGTGGTCTTTACGATCTCCACAGGCTGAGGGCCACGTGGCTTGATTCGCAGGTTTGTTATCATGTTTCGACGAGAGGAGGGTTAATGCATGGACGAGGAGGGATATCTATCGTTCGATTTTCCTTGTCGTGGCAGGTGTAACACTGGATCGACGCCACTTGTTAGTATTGAAATCACCGAGTGAGGGCTTGGGGTCCTAACCAGCTTCTGAGCCCACCACAGATGTCGGTTTGGGTGTTGGGCGAATCCTGCTCTTAATCCTGTTCCTCGGCGGCCGAGTGATCGCTGATTTAGACACAAGTGGCCTCGCCAGCCTGTCACTGATCGCATTCAACTGCGGGGGCGCGCCGAGCGCCCTGGACGGATGGTGTGAAGAATATACAGAAGACTAGCGAACGATGGGTAGTATTTACGCATTGACAAAGCGGCGAGGGGCAGTGCGGGCACGCCTTTCAAGCTTACGTCCACCACTACCCTATATGCAGGTGCCAGCGCAATTTAAGTATTCATTGCAAGGACCATTCCACAACTCAAGGTTTTATTCTTACTACCTGCAGCGAAAGTTGCTGGGGAAAGAGCATCCGGACCCGTTAAAGGGCATAAATAACCTGGCGATGGTGCTGGGGAGCCCGAGAAAGCACGAGGAGGCCGAAACTTGCATTGACGAGCATGAATAATCTGGGATGAATGCTGCGAAACATCCTCTTCCTACATCTTGCCTTTCTCCAGCCAAACCACCAATGCCACGGTCACCACAACCTTCAACCATCCTGCCACCCACAAAGTCCCCTCTATCTTCCCTGTCCTCATCGTAATCCACCCGCCGGCCGCAGCTCCATCAAAATTTCCAAAAATAGGAATGTCCTTCGATCCCGCTTTACATTACCTCTCTACCCTGCGGCCAGCTGCGGATCACTAACTACATCATATATAACACGCTCGTTATTACGACCGATGGGATCTCGCTCAGGCTAAGGACGCGACTGTCTACGATTCAGCCGGCGGATTAGGAACTTAAGAGGGCGATAGGAAGTTCTTGCTCCTAATCCATGCCTAAGCGAATTACTGCGAAAGAGCCGCCGATCACATCTGCTCGGATGAAGCTTGCTGTAAGAAAGATCAAGACTGACTGCAGGAGGAAGGATGAGACGAGCGTACTGCGCTGGAAGGGACTAAAGAGGTGGTGGAGGCGGGAGAAGAAAAAAGAGCCGACGATTAATACGATTGACTTTACCCAGCCAGATGATTGAGTGGTTGAGTGGCTAGTGGAGCTGCCGAGGCCCAAGAAGATGGTGTTATCGGTCTGCTTTGATATGAAGGTACCGCAGCCTAACCGCCAAGAGGAATTAGCTCATCAAGAAATTGGTCAAACACAAAAGACTTTGTACGTTGCTCACCACTACAAGTCGTGCTGTCAACGAAACCCGAAATCAGAAAGCACAGGAGCATCAAGATCTCTGCGTTATTTGTGCTCACTTCAGCGTCGAAGTGATTCTTCATTTGCACGCCATACTTCTACAGCTGGGCATCAAAAATCAAATGCCTTCGAAGTGAATGGGTGCGTGATCTCCCCGCTCTCTGTCCACCGATCTGTGCCTGGATGCGTCAATTGAATGTCTGTCAGCTGGCTCGTGTTGTCCACACGCTTCTGTCAATATCACATCGTCCACACTCACTCGTGGAAAAGCTTCCATAAGGTCGCATAAATGCTGGTAGGGATACTTCAAAGGGACAATATTAAGGTACCTTTCATTCCTGGGTCTGCATAGTCAACCATCCTAGCAGCCGCAATTCATCTTAATAGTAGTGGCAAGGACTGGACTGTTCGCTTAGAAGTTTTCCTCGCTTACTGTTTTGTTTGAGACACTGGTCATAGCAGAACTTTCGAGTGGCTAGCTGCTTATTGCGAAAAAGGGTCCTTAACCTGCACCTGGCTCCAAGAGTAATGGGAATATGGTATAGGCGCTTCTGCGGACGCGTTGACCGAGATGATCTTCAATGCGGGAAGCCCATGGACTGGCGCAACGGTCTGGGCCCGCTTTAATCTGCGTCTGTGAATTTCCTCGGATCTTTCCCATATGGTCTGGGTGAGTGGATATAGAGAGCAGGTTTTGCGTGGCCGGAATTAGTGTCAACCACCCTCGGCCGAGGCTAGTGACTGCGAGTTTTCCGTCACCATTTGCTCGTACCCTGCGCCTATACCCTGGACAAATTGATCCCATGTTGAGGCTTTGCATTGACATCTTGGATGCGAGCTTTGCCGAAAACTTCCCTATGTCTCAAGCCGCTCTCTTCTTCGAATGATCTATCGGGTCAGTGCAACTGTGATTGGACCGAATATAGCTTTCCTGTTGCCATGACCCGGTCTCGCACGATCTCGGGAAGAGTGACAAAACTTATCAACAAATGGCTTCTAGGTGCTTCGGGGGTCCTTCCAAGGCCGGTTTCAAGGACTGTGTCGATCATCCAACTATACCGGCGATCGATTGGTAAGGTTGGACGCACATATGAGTTTCTTTACAATTCTATGTCGAGTCTCAACAACATCTCCGCAAGACCATGGGAAATTCACGTGGTTGCGTAATAGGTCGAACTGATAAGTGGGATTAGACAGATTTGGAGATTACCGGCGTGATAAGATCCACCTTTCTTTTGCGGGTTTCCTGATGGACTCCTGTCGTCTTTGTTTCGGTCTCCTTGCTACCATGCCACGGAAGGAGCGAAAGCCGAACGTTATGCTTTCACTCCTGCTTCTTCACGAAAGCAGACAAGCCGAGCCTGTAGAGTACTGGCTACGGCCTCAATGTAAACATGTAGATCACAACATGGAATGCGTAGAGTGCTTATCTCACTAAAAGAACGACACGGTGACACCAGCCAGAGCGCATGTATGCGCTAGCTACATCGTCTAGAGAATCGCCGCGTCTTGCATTCTTGGCATTACTGGACGAGATCATCTCACTGCCCGAAGAGAATGAGGAGAACAGGTTGAGGATGGAGTAAGAGGTGTTGTAATTTGGCATGCTTGATGGGGGAGATGGTTGAGTGGTGAGACTTGAGTCTTGTAGTCTCGTCCAGTATGGAGGGGCAAGGGAGGGTCAAGTTATGCTCATGTTTCTGTTTTGTTACAATCTGTTCGTCAGGGGCTGAGGTCATAAGGCTGGAAGCGGGATAGAGAAGACATGAGTAATTAGAAATATATCCGGTACTGTCTAATCGTTCTATCAACTGGAATCAACGTACTGTATAATATGAAACTGTCCCGCTGGAAAGCGAATCTGACATGGTCTCGCGAGAAGGTCAATATTCTCACCCCCCTAAACACCACCTTTGAAATCTTCCCCTCCAGCGGCCATGTCGACGTCCATAGCCTCCTGAAGGCCACAGACCTCAAACAATTTGATGGGAGTCACCCCCGACCCCTGATTACCAGTTACCCCATCCAGCTTCAATCTCTCATACGCATTCTTAATAGCGCCGAACGCCGGAGCGATGCCTGCAAATGAGAAGATGATGATGCGGAAGCCCATTTCACGGGCCTCGTCAACGGTGATCAAAGGACTATGACCATTTTCGACGATATTTAGCAGCAAAGGCCACGGCGCGAGGTCGATGACGGCTTGGCGTGCTTGCTTTTTGCTTTTGAAGCCTTCCAACAATCCGCAGTCGGCGCCGAGGGCGCGAGCAGCGCGCAAGCGAGATATGGATTCGTCGTAACCGAGTTGTTGGTTTGCGTCGGTGCGGGCGATGAGTACGATGTCGGAGTGGGCCCTGTCTTTGGCTGCCTTGGCGGCACGGATGCGGGACAGATAGGCGTCTTGGGTGACAACTTTCTTGCCGGAAAGGTGTCCGCAGCGTTTAGTCAACACTTGGTCCTCGATGTGGAAGCCTGCTACATTGGCTCTGATGTAACGTCTGACGGCAGAGGCGATCGTGATAGGGCCTAAAGTGATGAGGCAAATAACGAATTGGTGCAGGGGGTAAGGCTACTCACCACCGTATCCAGTGTCCATGTCTGCGATCAGGGGGGGACCTTCGCAGTCAAGGTTGGCTATCATGTCTGCTTGCCGAACCATGTCACTGAGTGTGGCCACACCTAAATCCGCCATGCCGAGTGCTGAAGCGGTGGTCCCAGCACCGGTCTAAATGATAGTCAGCTTGACGAATCCCTGTGCACGGGGCTCCAGTACCATATACATGGCGTCGCAGCCAACTGACAACGCAATGCGAGCAGAGAACCCATCGTAGACACCGGGACAGACTATCAAGTCCTTCGTATCCTCAAGACGACGCTTGAGTCTGGTAGCCGACGAAGCAGGGATATTTTCAATATCGCCATTCGAGGTGGTAGGTGGGAGGCCAACCTTATCCATGAAGCCAGCCGAGGAGGAAGAAACTGCGTTTTCGCCGACATGGTTGTTTATCTTCTCGGTGAGAGGGTCTGCTCCGGAGAGAGTGTGCGTTCCGGGTGGCTTGAGATCTGTTGGAGTTGTATCGATAACAGAGTCTGCCTTGAACAGGGTGTCCGTTCCGAGTGGGTCGTTCTTGGTTGCTGGCGGAGTAGGAACCTCGTAGCTCTCGATTCTGACATTGGGCGCACCGGTGATTCCAATTTTGGAGTCGTATGATGCTGGTGCAACGATCAATCCGGGTACTTGCTTCTCCGAGGCTTGTTTGAGGACGACATCGACGGCGAAGCTTTCGATTGGTCGTATAATTCCCGACTCCATTAGAGGCATCGTAGGTGTCAGAGTAAGAAACATTCGTCTTTCGGGAGGTTCAATAAACGGCAAGGGTTGCTTGGGATGAATACCAGGGAAAGTATGGTAGGATGCGTAGAGATTCAATGGGTGTAACGCTCACTGATGAAGAAAACCCGCCTTAAGTACCCTCTGTCAGTCTGCACCTTGGCAGGCATCATGGTTGTTTCTGAGGTCATCAAAAGCGATCACCAAAGGCGCGAATATGCACGCTGGACGCTCATCGGATATGTTCTAGCACTCCTAGGAGCTCGTTGGATGTCGAACATGGCGTGCTAGATCCTTGAATTACATCTTGACCTATAGAACCCACCTTTTAGATGGACGAAACTGAATCCCGGACCCCATCGGTTCGGCCGAGGCATTTGCATAGTTTCAGGATTGGCCAGCGTCTTGACATTCGCAGCTCCTCAGCTCCTAAAGTAGCAGTTGCCGAAGAATCTGGCAAGATAAGAGGAGCGGATGACAGACATTCTGGGCCTCTCGGGCTTCACGACTTGCCTTCTTTCACGGTATCCGCAGATGCTGTCCACACTCTCGGACACGAATGACATCTTGACAGGGATCGAGCGATGCCACGGCTCCACGCGTCCCGGCCCTTAGCCTTCGGGGACTTGATGACGCTCGCGCAGTCGATCCATGGATCGGTATCTGATTCGGAGAACCGCCAGGAACATGGAATTATGCAATCATAGCAATGCCGGCTTGGCCTTCTAGAACACCGACCACGGCTGTCACCAACTTCCCAACAGGAAGCTTATGCATCCTAGGAGGACTGCGTTCAAGCATCGTTCGCATAAATGGGTTCGCTGTTGCTCGGCCATCGATGTACGGAGTATAGAGGCGACATTACTCCTCTCTGAGGATCTCACTGTTCTCCACCTAAGCGCACCTCCTTTCCACGATTCTCCTCACATGGATCTCAGGAGGGATGATGATCAAGGCAGGTGTGACTGAGGTCTCTATGCCCCTTTCTAATTCGCCACTGGGCGCATCTTCTTCAAGGATCTAAACGGCACTTGCAACGCAATGGCTTCTCCCGTAATTTTGGTACCGTTTCCATCCTATCTATGTCACCTTCGCCAAGGCGCTTAGTCGTGGAGCATCTCGGAGCAAGTGGCCACGTTGTTGCAATGAAAGGCTCCGCAATGCCCAGACGATGGAGGAGTGGAGACTCTATGAGAGGCGCAGCCTCTGACTCGTAAGAATAAGCTGTGTGTTGGGTGGGGGTCAGGAGACACGGTTGCAGATCAGCGGTTGCAAAACTCATGATAATTCTTGGCATAATATATCCATACCACACACACCTGACGTAGATGTTATAATAGAACTTATGACTCTTAGCCAAGTAATTGATAGAGATAAGAGATGGAGGCGGTTACTACGATTGTAAAGGCGTATAACATTTAAGAATTAAACAAAGAAGGATCGAGTTGTAGTAAGGTAGGTAAAAGAAATCCTACCAGTAGAGGGTTCGTTCATAGGGCTGAGGCCCGCCGCCAAGCCAAACGAACCCAGTTGCCACTGGTGCATGGGATACTCCCAGGTACAAAACACTAACAGAATCTCGTAAATTTCCAAATCAACAAAATTTACTCGCATCAAAACATAACAGATAAAGAATCTATAGATTTTACTATCGCGATTCTAGAATTGTTATGATAAACTAAGTAAGTAGAATATCCATCAAGATAACCGGGTTTGAATCTTTGGATCATGTCGTGCGAGGTGCGTGTGGCAATGGATCGACATTGCCAAGAATTCTCATGACTTTTGCAACCGCTAAAGTCGGTCGTTATCTGTTACGCCAAGATCTGGGAAATTTTGTGCATTTGAAGTGGTGTTCAGAGGCGTCACCTACTGGTGGCGTCGATGACGAGCAACGTCTTGGCTTACTTCTGCAAGATGCTCTTAACATGTCGAGCTTTGCAAAGGCCCAAGCCTTTGAACCAACATCGCCGTGGCAAGCCCCTTGACTGAAGACCTTCACCCGCTCCCCCGTTCACTTGATTAACAAGAGGTTGTGCATCAGACATGGCCGTCGTAAATCTTGAGTTAGGGATAGAGAAAGGAGTGAGCGTTCCACCAGAAGATCGTCCAGCGGGGGTGTCCGGAAACACTTTACCACCGACGCAACGACTGAGACAATATCTCGCTGCTGAAGTCACCACGAACCACGCAGACGTCCTCTTACTGTCCTGTTGCTTAATCTCTGGACTAGTCGACAGTACAATATACCACGCTTACGGGACTTTTGTGTCTATGCAGACAGGTGCGCTCAGCCCTTCGCCTCCCTTCTGCAACTGTTTGGTGTTTTGAGCACATCGCTAAGCAGTCACACCAGGCAATACCATCTTCTTAGGTCTTGGTGGCGCCACCCCCCATGACACTTCCAAACCATTTGGCTGGGCCAAGTCTCTCACCTCTATCGTCTGCTTTTGCTTGGGGTGCTTCCTCTTCTCTCACACATCTCGTTCACTCGGCCCCTCCCGCCGCGGAACCCTTGTTGCATCTTTCCTCCTCCAGTCTGTTATAATTCTCGTGGCTGCAGCAATCGTACAAGCCGGTATGGTCAACGGATCTCTCGACACCATTTCCGATGACATAGACTGGAGATCAGAATTCCCTATCGCCCTGCTGAGTTTTCAAGCCGCTGGCCAAATCGTTGGGAGCCGTACTTTGAATTTGGCGGAGATCCCAACCGTTGTTCTTACTTCAATGCTTCATGATGTGGTTACGGACCCAAAGCTGTTAGCTCCACCGCGGATGAATATCAAGAGAAATAGGAGGGTGCTTGCGTTCTTGGGAATTCTCGTTGGCGCTGTTGCTGGAGGCTTTATATCTGAGGCGACTAGGAGAATGCAGATCCCATTGTGGATCGCAGGGGGGTTTAAATTAGTAATTACGATTGCTTGGATGGTGTGGCCGGAGCGGAGGCTCAGTGTTGAGTAAAGTTCTTGATGTTTGGTAACGTCCGCTGATGAATAGATTTTATGTTCCCGTTCGAATACTGGAAGGAGGAGAAGGTATTCAATGCCGACATCGGGCCAAGGTCATCCATTGGCCGGCTTGCCTCATTCTCATCAAGCTACCATACGTACAAGCGCATGTCTTGGTAGATAATGCGCTTCTATGTCTTCTTTCAGCTTATGCATCATATGTAACTAGAATTGAGAGTGACTATTTTTTGAGTCCTAATCTACGTCTGTTACTACGAGTCTTCGCTCTTCCCGCCTTCAAGATTTGAACCTCCCTTTCCACCGACTTGCGGCGCCGGCTCGATGTAATACTTCTCCAGCACGCCCTTGTCAACGTCTTTCCCTTCCATGATCGGAGAAGCCGTTGGATTGCAACTACCATTCCCCGTCAGCCTGGCTTACTAAGTAGGTCTTGACTTAAGGCTAGGGCAAGCCCCTTAAGATAATATATAACTAGTAACTACCATAGTTACTACTCCTTAATAAATTATATCAATACATAGAAGAACTAACCCTATAGGCGTTACTAACGGGTTATAAGCCCGGTATATAACGTACTTATTACGTAGTTTATTTAGCGTATTCCTAGGGCGAGCTAGAGAGCCGTTAAGGAAATAACGGTATTTTATACTTCTTATACCGTTACTTTAAGAGTAAAATCTCTAAAATCTCTAATATTAACTACTTCTTATCCATATTACTCTTAGGTATAATAAGAAGTAATAATAATATAAAGATCTTTAAATTAAGGGGTAAGAGTAACTAGGAGTTATAAAAAATTAATATTACTATCGTTCTAAAAATTGAAAAAGTCTAGAGGTATATTATCGATAAAGAAAAATATTAATATCTTATCGCCCTAGATCCGCTAATTAAGATACTAGTATACCGAGATAATAAGAGAAGACTATATAAAGTTATATTTATTATACTAGAAAAAAAGAAGGAATATAGAGTAATTAAAAAGAAATATTAAAAGGAATTAAATAAATAAGAGGATAATTATAAAATAGTATATAATTATATTTTATTTAACCTAGAATCGAATTTAAAGACCTATATCGCCGGCGTTACGAATAATATTAAAGCGATAAATATTCTTTATTAACTTTTCGAGTATTTTAATATATAGACCGTCGATTTATATATATATTAAATTACTCGTAAAGATTAAAATAATTTTAAATCTTTATTAAAATACGGGAATTATATAAAAACGTATTAAAAGAGGCTCGTTAATATAGGAACTTTATTACCCGAATAAATACTAGCGTTATATTTTAGGGTAGGAATTAACTCTAAATTATATATATATATTATTAATATATAAAGTCTTATTAAAAAAAATAAGATAATATTTACTTTAAATAATATATTTAATAAATTTCTAAAATATAATAATCGCCGATAGGATTTAAAAGCTTTAATATTAAGAAAGTAAAATAAATATAGAAATAATAAGAGTAGAAATCGTAATACTTCTAATTATAAATTAGGATCTAGGAATAACTTTATAAATCCTAGTTATAAGAAGGGTAAAAATAGTAGAGATTATCGAAATAATAAATTTAATAATAAGTCGTATAGAGAAAGAAAGAATTACGAGGGCTATAAAGAGTATTACTTTATAGAAAATTATTATTATCTTTATAAAGATAAAAGACTAGAAGGTTAGGAGGTATATAAAAGTAAATAATACCTCTTAATTAAAAACTATATTAACGGTTTAAATAAAAAGCCCGCCGAGGTTAAAAATATTAAGAAAATATTTATTTCTAATTATATAAATAAGACTAAAATATTAAACGATAAAAACGATACCTTTTAGATAGACTTAGTCGTAGATATCTATATTATATATAACTTCTCCCTATTCGATAAGGCTATATATAAGGAGAAGCGATATAAATTCATAATAATTAAGAACGGATCCTAGTATAGGATTATTAATATTAATATTATTAATATTAACCCGTTTATTAATAGTAATTATAAGGAGTTAAATCTCGTTAATATATATTATATTTTTAATATAGAGTATAATCTCCTATCGCTAGGAACGTTAAAGCGGAATAATTATAAATTTTAAGTAATTAATAAGAGAATAGATATTCTAAATAAATAAAGGGAGTTTTATTTATCTAGAACCCGTATCGGGACTAAATATTTACTTAATTTAAAAAAATCCCTAACTACTTTTAAAACTAGAGCGAATCCTCTTCTTCTACTTTTTATAATTACTAGTTCTTTAGTCAAATCCAGATTATAGATTTAATAATATAAGAGGCTTTATTATTTAAATATAAATAACGTTAAAAGACTAACGTATTTATTAGAAAAAATAGATATTTAGAAAGTTATATTATTTTAGGCCCTAGAACTACCTACTAAAAATTATAAACTATATATTATAGGGTATTAATACCGTATTATCGTTCGTATATTTAAGTAATCCGACCGGATAAAAAGAGTTACTAATTAAAGCGAGTTAATATATACTAATATTACCGGCGGTAGTTAAATTATATATATACTAAAGCGTAAATATTATATATTTATTCTACTCGATAACGTTATTAACGATTTAATTATTTACTTATTTATAAAGAAGTTAGATATAGTTAATATAATAGACTTTTATTTCGAGTATACTAAAAATACTAAAAGGTTTATTTAGTATTTTAAAAGTAATAATACTAGTAAAAATATAAATAGGAGGATATAGGCGTTATTCGCTAAATATAGAGTTAATTAAATTTCTATTACTATATATAACCCTAATTAAAATAGAGCGTTAGAATAATATATTCGTACGTTATTTAAATATATAAAAAGTATTCTATTTAACTCTAAGCTTCCGAAAACTCTATAGAGTAAAGTTATTAAAATAGTTATATATTATTATAACTATAGCCCGACTAAGAGTCTAAATATTATAACTCTATATAAAGTATTAATAAATAATAGGCCCTTTATAGGATACCTTCGTATATTCGGTTATATTATATACTACTATAATAAGAATCTTAATAAGAAGAAACTCGATAATAAAAGTATTAAATACTATTTTATTAAATATAACGATATAAATAAATTCCGCTTATAGGATAGTAAAAAGATAATCGTTTTAACTTATATAGTATTCGATAAAGTCGTCGATCCTAAATAATTAGGCGAGAATAAAGAAGAGTAGTATACTTTTTTAAATAAATTATTAGAAGAAGAAGATAAAATATCGGGTAATAATTATAAAATTAAAAAATCCTCTACTGATAAGTATTATAATACGTCGGCTTGGCACGTCGGTTTAGTATATATTGATTTAGTATTTACTACTTAAGTAGTACTTATAATTTCTAGAGAATACAAGTTTCTAATTTACTAAATATTTCATATTAAGTACCGTTATAAAATAGTAGTAACGGCTCTAATATAACTCTTTTAAGTTATTCTACTTAAAAGAGTTATATTATTAGTTACTAGTTATACGGTACTAGTTAATTAATACTATATCCTCCGCTATCGTTTTAATAAAATATTATTCCGTAACTATTTATTTTATTTAATACTCTTTCTTTCTCTTATAAAGAAATTTTAGTCCCTTAATCTTATTTATTTATAATATTTATATCTTCGCCGCCGACGTTCTTAAAGCTACGTCTTCCGATATATTAATTTAATAGTTTTCGCGCCTTTTTTTAATAAATCGGCTTTCGAAGTTTATATTTTTTCGTAAACGGAGAAGCGCGGTCGAACCCCGTTAAAAGTAGAGTAAGATCTATATTCTTCTTTATAAATAAAAAAGAAAAAACCCCCTTTACCTTTATTTTCTTATTTTTAAAATCTTCGTCTTTATTTCTATAATTACGTTCGAGGCCGTTCGTTATATAAGTATTATATAACTATCTTTTTATTTCTAAAGGAGCGAACTTTTTATTTATAAGAAATCGATAGCCTTTTATTATTTAATCCGCTTTTATAAAAAAGGAAGTATTAATAATTTAAATTAATTAAATTAGAAAAACTCTAATTACCTAACGGTTAAATCGTATTACGAGTATACGAACTTTCTTCTTTTATTTTTATAGGATATTAATAATTATCCGAGATTCCTAGAACTATAAAAAGAGTTATTAATTATATTATTATTAATATTACTACCCTAGTTTCCTATCTACTACTAGTAGAATAAACTATAGTAGTAGGATAACGAGGACGATTTTAATTTATTCCGGTATTTAACTTTTAGTAGCCTTATAACTAGGTTATAAATATTATTATATTTTATTAAGCCGTTACTATTTTCTTCTTTAACGTCCTATATATTAATAGGTACTTTAACGAGGAAGATATATTTATAAACCTATTTTTATTTATTAAAAGTACGTTTATTAAGTTATTTTTATACCGTCCGAACTCGACCTCTACGGAAATTACGTTATATATTAACTACGACGAAGAAATAGTAGATTTAAGATTTTAAAAACCCGAATATTAATCTAGCCGCTTAATAAATTTAAATTAATAAATTTAAAATACTATCTAATAACTTATTAAGACGAATATCTAGGGTATATTAATTACTATTAACGCCTTAACTAAGAATAAATATATGAAGCTCGAAGATTTAGGATATTTCGACCCTAGTTTTAAAAACGACGAATTCATTATTAATTTAAAATATTATATCTATTATCGTAATATCTTCGTTTAGATTAACCGGCTAAAGTAACTCGTTAAAACGAATAACGAAAATAACGTTAGGTTTTATATAATATAAATACTTCGTAATAATACCTTAATCTAGTATACTACCGAATTTAATAATATAGAAAAGGACCTATTAATAAATACCGGTATAAAGTACTAGTTTAGGGCTTTTAAGAAACGTTTTAAAATAAAAATCTTAAATATTTAAGAAGTATTTAAAGCCTATTCCTACTCGCTCTAAAATATAAAAAACGGACGAATACTACGTTCCTATATATAGGATATTATCCGTTATAGAAAGGCGACCGATCTACCTCTTTATAATTAACTCCTTTTAACTTATACGAAAATATATTCTAAATTTTATATATATATTATAGAACCGGAGCCTATTATATCTTTATTTAGTTTTTTAAATTAGCTCGACTCTAAGATTAACGCCTTCTATAATATCGTTAAAGATAAGTTAAAAAATAGATATTACCGAAGTCTTTTATAAATTAGAAGATTTAGGAGGCCTTTATAAAGGTAAAATTAATATTAATTTTATTAATAATAAAATAGAAATTAGTAAAGTTAACGACTTTTTTAACCTTTTCCTAGCCACGGCTTTTCTAGTTAATTATATAGTATAATTTTTTAATAGGGTTATTAATAACGAGCTTTCTCTCCTTCTTTTTATTAATAGAATAAAAGTATTTATTAATAACTTTAGGTTTAGTAATATATTTTATTTTTTAAATTAACTCCGTATATTACTACGGGAGCCGTAGATATATTAGGTCCTTAATAACCCCCTTTCTACTCTACGAAGCCTCCTTCCTACTTTTAGAAATTTATATAAAATTATCCTCTAAAGTTAGGGTTCGTAAAGAATTAAAATTAAAACTAGTAAAGAGGAGGTTTTTATAATATTAATTATCCTTATACCGCGGTATACTAGGCTTCCGAGGAATAAAATAAAAAGTATAAAACCGAGGAAGAGAATAGTAATTATAGTTATTAAGAAAATAAAAATAACTTTATTTTATCTAAGGACCCTTATTTTTAAAACTCGGAAGATTTTTATAGAAGCGAAGACCTCTTATATTACTACCCGGATAATTTATATTAAAGTAATTCCTACTTCGTAGTCTTTATAATACCGACGAACCTAGTTATTTATTATTATTATAGAGTCTTATATTTATCCGGTAATTAATTATATAAGTATTTTAAACTAGGTTAATATTGTAAATCTTCTAAAAAGACGAAGTCTTTAGGAAATAAAAATAATATTTCTAGTTTATAAAGAAAGAATAAGTTAGCGTCTTCGTTAAAGAAGAATAAATCGATATATATCGAAGTTATTAAATTTATCTTAAAGGGAGAGGCCTCCCCCCGTTAAAAGATTCGCGTATAATATTACTTTAAGATATTAATAAAGTTTATTTTTAGAAATACCCCCGAATTAATATATTAAGATATTAATTATTCTATTATTTTAATTAACTATATTTTCCTCGCTTCTTAAGCGCCGAACCTTTTTATTATAAAAAGCGATTTTATTTTAATAATATAAAGAATAGGCTCTAATAAATATATTATTTCGGAGTATATAAATTTAAATCTTTATATCTTAGGTTAATACGATTCGGACGGATACCCCGTAGAAGTAATAATCGCGCGGAAGACTTTTATCGTTAATAATCTTCGTATTAAGATATTTATCGGAATAAATATTATTAACCCCGAAGATATTAATTTAGTTATTTCTAAGAAGAAGAGTTATATTAAGAGTTATAGTATTTTGTTCGACTTTTAAATATCGCCTTTAAGACTTTTTATTAATTATAATATACGCGTAAAGAGCTCCGTTATAGTCTTTATATATATTTAAATTATAGTTTTAATAAAGTACTTTTATCTTTTTAAAAGCGATAATTTCCTTTTCGAGCTAACGAATAATTATTAAGTATTATTATTCGCGTCCGTTATTAATTCTTTCTTCTATATTATTCTCGCGCGTAATAATATAAACTACCTAATTAAACTACTAGAATACTTTTAACTTAATATAGTTCGCGATTTAAATATTAATAAATATTATTATATCGATATTTCTAAAGAGGCCTAGGATTTAGTTATTAAACTTTTTAAAAAAACCTATTAAACTAGTTAAGTTAAGAAGACTTTCGCTTTATTTATAAATATTATTTCTTTAATTTCTTTTAGAAAAACGGAGTTTTAGATACCTAAGGAAATAGTATTATTTAACGGCGTAATTATATACGGGTTATTATCCACTATCGCGGCCCTCTCGAATATTATTAACGAGTTCGCTAGTATTTAATATAACCGCGGTAGCTTCGTAGACTTATTAAAAGAGGATCAAATATATATTCCCTTATATACCGACTAGGAGAATAAGATTATAAGTAAATTAAAAGTTTATTTACTTAAATTAAAAAATAAATAGATTATAGATAAGGTATTCGATAAACTATAAAAATAAAACCGCCTCGAGTATATTAAATAACTAACTCCGTTTTATTTTCTAAAATTCGTTATTTATAAAACTCTCGCCGATAAAAAGTATTTTAGAAAGTTAGTTATTAATATTCGCGGTCTAAATTAAATCTTAATACGTAATACTATCTCTTTATCTTTATAGTCCGATGTTATTTCCGTTGTTTCGGGATACCGGTATATTACTTATATCGATAGAGCCTCTTTCTTCTATTAATAATATATATATCGTATTAATAGGCCGAAATTTATAATAGTTATTTATAAAGGATAAGAAACCTTTAATATATTATTAATAGAATATTATAACTCTCTAGTTTATATTTAATATTAAATAAACCGCTTACTACGGCCCTATAAAGCGTTCGTAAAGAGGTATATCGATAATATTATTATTTATTCCATAACCCTAATAAAGTATATTCACTATCTTCGATTTTTTTTCTTTTTTTTTCAGCGGGTCGGGGTTATTTTAAAGATTTCTAAATCATTTATCGAGTACTTTAATATTTATTTATTAGAGTAGAAAATGGATTTCTTTAATTTATTTATTTCTATAGAATACTTAAAGGTCATTAGTTTATTTAAATTCCCCGTAATATTATCCGTTTTAAAGACGTACCTAGGAATAATAGAGTACTTTCGGATATATATTATTTATTATATATAGATAACTCGTCCTCTTTAAGATTATAAAATAAAAATACTAAAGCCGTCGCTAAAAAGTAGAAGAGAACGAAAATTCTTTTCTACTTTTCCTCGCCTAGTTAATCCTATTTTAATAAAGTTAAAATCCTTCGATATACTATAGTAATTATTTAATAAATTTTATTATCTCGTATATTTCGATCTTTATATTACCCTATATATCGAGCTCGATACTTTAAAGGAATTCGGCTTCGGCGTTATAATATATTATAACGGAATAAATAATAATATCTAGAAAAACTAGTCTTTTATAAAAAACTTTATAAAAGCCTCCGAGAAACGTTTTAAAATATATTTAATTATATTTCTTAATAAGTTATTTATTAATATAAAAAATAATTACTAGTCCACCGAGTTAGAAGTCGTTATTTTAGTATAAATAATTCGGAAAGTATACTACTTAATTAAATTTTTTATATTAAAAGTTATTATATATACGGATTATTCAGTTATTATAAATATCGTTAAATAAATATTATTAATAATAATCTTTATATTATATTTAAACCTACGTCTAATTAGAGTATCTTAGTATTTATAGCGATTCGAGCTAGATATACGTTATAAGCCGGGAAAATTAAATATTATTCCCGATATACTCTCCCGTTTAATAAATAATAATATTGAATTATTAATACCCTCTTATCCGGCTAAGCTAGATACGCTTTATAATTTATTTTATATTTATACTACTACGCTCGTCGAGCTAAACGACGATTTTAAGACTTATATTATCGACGGTTACGAAACGGATCCGTCCTAGAAGAAGGTCTTTAAAATCTTAAGAAAAAAGGATAAATTTAACGAGAAAGATATTACTAGGCTTCTATTCGTTTTAAAAGAAATAGAGTTAATATTTTATATTAATAAAAAGTTCGATATTAGACGTATATATATCCCTAGCTCCGTCGTAAAGAATATATTTACCGTTATATATACTACTTTAGGCTATTTAGGTTTTACGAGAAATTTCGAATATATTTCATATTCTTAATACGTTAGAGGATTAATATATTACTTTTAGGATTTTTTAAAGTACTACCCCGAATACTTTATATACTAGATAAGAAGATATATATTTTACGATTTTATATAACCGATTTACGCTTTAGATATACTTTTTATTATATTTACTCTAAATTTCGTCCTAACTCTATTACTTTTAACTAAAGGCTACGATATATATATATTAATAATATATAAACTAACTAAGAAATACGCTGCGGAACAGGGAAGGGAATTTTGACTTTTTCGAAAATCGAGGAAGAGAATTCAAAAAATTAGGATAAATATTAATACAAAAAAAATTCCCTTCCCTAAAGAAGGGAAGGGAATAGAGTTAAAAAGACTAATTCCCTTCCCTATTCCGCAGCGTACTAAGAAAGTTATATTCGTAGTAGGAAAATCTATATTTAAGGTAACCGAATAGGTAGTCGTTTTTCTAGAATATTTAAAACTCGGTAACTAAGAATTATTTAAAGTTATTTTTTTTAATAAGGACCCTAAATTCTTATCCAAGATATAAACTAATTTATTTAAACGTTTAAAAATTAATTTACTCTATTTAATAGTTTATTATCCCTAAACTAATAAATAATCCGAATATATTAATTAAATAGTCGAAATAATATTACGTTTCTTCGTCGCCGGCTTTAAATATTTATAGTTATAATCTACTATATTATCCCGGTTTTAGTCGGTTTTAAATATAAACCCGTCGGCCTCTACTAAATATATATTTATAAAAGTAATATACGGTTTTAAACCTAAATAGTTTTTAGACTTTATCGCGGTTATTAAAATACTAGACTTAAAACTTTTTAAAGTATAAATTAATACTATTAACACCTTAGACTTCGTTATTATAAATAATAAAGTTAATTATAATAAAAAATACTAGCCGTTTTTCTTAAAGGAAAATAATTTCGCTCTATTTCGCTTTTATAAAGAATATAATATCCTTATTAATACGGATATTACGAAGAAACTTACGTAGTAGTATACGGGCCCTTTTAAGATTAAATAGAGAATAAGAAAACTAATATACGAACTAAAGATCCTAGTTTATTAACGAGTATATTTTATTTTCTTTATTATATAACTCGAGCTTTCTTTAGTTTTTAGTATTAATTCTTTTAATTATCTTATACCTAAATCACCGGAGGTCGTTTATATTAATAGAGATATTAATATCTAGAAATCCTAAGAGATAGAAAAGATCGTTAATTATTATAACGACCGATATCTTATTCGGTAGAAAGGATAGGGTCTAGAATATAATTAATAATAAATATAATTATAACTCGGGAACTCTTCTAACTTTATTAAAAACTATAAAAGAGAATTATAATATATTAGAAATAAGAAAACTCAGTGTTTTAGATTTAGGTAAAGAGTAACGGATACTTTAATATATCCGCCGCCTTCGACTTTAAAAATATTTATTATAGTCGTCCTATAACGATAATTTATAACTAGATATTTCTATTAACTAGATTTATTTTATAATATTAATAATTATTAATACTACGTTAAGCTAGACGTTAAACGGAGTAGAAAATTCTTAATATTATATATTTATCGAATATTGGTTAACCTCGGTTATATTAATTAATTTTAATATTCCGTATTCGGTTACCCCGTAATAGAATTCATAATATAGAAATTTTAGACTATTATTTAAAACCTTTATATTTAACTCTTTATACTTTTTAAATAACGAACTTTTTATTTTATAACTTTATATAATTAATTCTTAATAACTAAACCTCGCCTTTATAACTACCGAACGAAGATTATTAATATAGTTTACGGAATAAAGGCCTCTAGCCTAAAGAAAGAGTAGAAGGAGAAAGATAATAACGAATTAAAAAATAATACCCTATTATTCTTTAACTTTAATTATTATAAAATTACTATAAATATAATTACCTAGCCACCTAAATTCGTCGATCTATCTAGTTTATAAACCTAGAATATTATCTAGATAGAAATAATTTTATATACCGAATATTTTAGTTATTAACCTATAGTTTTTAAATTTAAAGAAGGGTTATAAAATATATAGATTAATAAAGAGTATATAACGAAGATTATAAATTTAAAAATAAGAAAATAGGTTTACCCCGTTATTTTTAAATATACCTAAATATATAAAGAGGAAAATAGCGAGGCCTATAAATTAGACGAGTCCGAATTTATAAATACTAAAAAATATAATAAATATACTATAAAATACGACTATAATTACGAAATTTAAAATAATATAGTTTTTATTATAAAGATAACTACTCCTACTATTACGCCGAGGAAGTATAAAATTAAACTAGTATAAATTAATATTATTAATAATTATAAGGTTTCTATTAGAAAGATTATTATCTTTCTCGATAATACTCTTAAAGGGAAAAAGCGAAATATAGAGGATTTTCTAGCGGATAAAGATCTTTCTAATAAAAGTAATAATAAAGAAAATAATATTAACGAATTAATATTTAATATTATAAAGAAGAAGAAGTATATTTTATTTACCTCGTTTATTCTAGGCCTTATAAAAAGAAAGGACGCGAATAAAAAGGTTAAAAAGGCCGCTATAATTACTAGGAAGAAGACCGCCGCTATTATTACTATCGTTAACGTCGAAGTAGAATCTACTACGAAGGAAAAGATAGTTACTATTATTATTATTATTATTACCGAAGTAGAATCTACTACGAGGAAGAAGATAGTTTTTAAAATATCCGTAGATAAAGAGGCCGCTACCGCCGAATTAGAGGTTATTACGAAGAAGAAGGTAGTAGAGACGACCGCCGCGGATATAAAGATCGCCGAAGTTACCGTAAATAAATTTATTTCCGAAGACGAGATCGCCGCTATAATAAAAGTAGTTACTAAGAATAAAATTAAAGGCGACGAAAAATCGGGGTAGATAAAGGCCTTAAATATTATCTTTATATTTATCGATAGCGACTCCGAGGTCGATACGAATAATAACGAAGAGATTTATAATAAAGAAGACTTCGCCCGACTAGAGTACCGAGTTTATATACTCGAAATTAATAATACGGAGCTAGGTAAGCTCCTATATACTATATAAAAAAAAGTCGTCTATTTTATTATAATATTAGAGAAGTTCTAGTATTTATTTCTTAATATAAACGCCTATATTAAATTATAAATAGATAAAATAAAGTCTTTTACCTAACTTTTTAAATTTAAGATTTTTATTTCTATTTTTATACCTACTACCCTTATTATCTTTACGACTAAGAATAAAGCGGAAGCGATTAAATAGAACCGCGAGTTAATAACGAGATTAAATAATATTATTAATAATTTTATCGATAAGTTCCTATCGATAATTAAAGTAACTAACTACGCGGATTTTATAATTTAAAGAAACGAAAATTCGGCTAGACCGCGTGGCTTATCCAAATTATTCGAATATAATAATATAGATTTTAGCGATAAGGGTTTAATTTTAAAAAAGAAATTAACTATAATACCTAAAGCCGCTAGCGTAGAGCTAGCGGTTTAATAATAATATAAAAGACGTAAAGTAGTTACGGGGTTTATTATTAAATAGTTTTTAAATCCTAGATTTAATAATAGAATTAATCTCTAAGGATTTTGATAAAACGGGGGAATATTAACTCGATATAGAATTATTAAAAATTAAAACCCCGCGATATTAAGGCTAGAACCCCGTATTAATAAATAATAATATTATAAAGATAGCGAAGCGAAGGCGTATATAATATACTAGCGCCTTATAGCGGGATGTAGGCGTATATAATATATTATTACTTTATAATTATCTCTCTTTTTAGGCCCTAGTCCCTAGGTACCTAAATATTTAAATTAAGAGATATTTATTAAAAAATCTTTAAACCCCCTAAGGGAAGTAAAGGAAAAGAGTTATCTAGTATAACGATATTACTATATAGTAATCTAAGTACGAGGCTACGTACCTAATCCTATAGTACTATTATATAGTACTAGTTACGGAATAATATTTAACTAAATTAAGAAGTTTATTAAAAAATCTTTAAAACCCCCTAAGAGAAATAAGGGAAAAGAATCTTCTAGTTTATATTATCGGTCCTATAGCGTTAATATATAGTACTAGTCGCGGAGCGATACGAAATTATTTCCTATAGTACTATTATATAATACTAGTAGTGGAAGAGTAATACTACTAAACTACCTCTACTATATAGTACTCCTAGTAGTAAATAAATAGTATATTTATAAAGTTATCTCTATAGCGCTAATATATAATAATAGTAGTTAAATAAGTAATGTTTCTTTCGTCTCTATAGTATTATTATATATAATAGTAACGGAGCGAAATAATATATACTATCGTTCCTATAACGCTTATAGTACTTATAGTAAATATAGTATATTAGATTATTCCTATAGTACTTATAGTACTAGTAACGAAATAACGGTAGTTACCCTTATTATATATTTTTATTATACTATAATAAATATTAATAATAAAGTATTATATATAAACGGTATAGCCCTAATATTATACCCGGAGATTAGTAATAATATAACTATTATAGTAATAGTAGTAACTATTAATAAGAGTAAAGTAGCGGAGCGGAGGCGCGTATTAATATATAATAACGTTAAGATATTTAACGCGACGGTTTATTATATAAATAAACTCGCCCGCTTATTACTTTCTCTCTTCGTAACTCCTTTAGTCTTTTTTATATATTATTACTCTAGCTCTATAATAGCGTTCTAGTATTATAACTAATATATAAATAATACTCTCGTTATATATAGCTTTCTTCTAATTCTATAAATAACTCTTATTTACCGATAGTATTAGTTTATTTATATTAATTTATTTTAGTTATAAATATACTAATAAGTATAACTAGTCCGTTATTAGCGCGACTACGTAATATTAATTATAATAATAGTTTACTACGCTTCGTAGCTCCTTTACCGGGTCTATTTCTATTAATTTAATAATAATTATATTCGAGGTACGTCCCCTCTTTATATACTTTATTATATTAATTACTACGGAATCGATTATTATATAAAGATTAGTTATAACCGTAAACTCTAAAACGGTATATATTAATAATAATAGATTCTTAAGTCTTTCCGAAGGAAGGTAAAAAGATTTATATATTAATATACCCGTATCGGTAATAAGACTCTTAAAGAAAAATATAAATATAATTTAATAAATAAGGAAATTACCTAGTAGTATAAAGTATACGATAAAATAATAATAATTAATAAATAAACCTCTACTATAATCGCTAAACTATAAAATTAATTAACGGCGGCGAATTAATATATTAAGGAATTAAAGACGATGAATAAAGTTCTCGAAAAAGAGGCCGAGAGTTTCCGTTAGTATAAACGGGACCTAAAGAGTCTTAAGGAAGATAATATCTTTAAAGATTATATTAAAAAGACTACGTCTTCTTTTAATAATTCCGATAATAACTAAATCTTTCGTACGATATAATAACGATATCGAATTCTTTTTTTCTTAAATCGGCGCTAACTAAACTTATTTAAATATACTATTTAATAATATATTCTAGGCGTTTATATAAATTATATTTAAAGTAAAAATATTTTTATAAATACGATATCTTATCGTTATCGTATATAAATAGTTTAATAATAAATTAAATTTAGTTATACTTTAAAACCGTATAATAAAATTATAAATATAGAGGAGAATATCCGTTATATAAATATTAATATAAAAATAATAATATTTACTTTTAACGTCGGCTCCGTTTACTTCGCTTTATCGTTTTATACGACTAAGTAACCTCTTTAATTATATTTATATATTTACGTTTACTACCCGCCTATTTAAAGGCTTTAATTAGTTTATTAATACTAATAAACTCTTTATCTAATAATTATTAATTATATTCTTCGTCTTAATTAATTTATTTAACTTTATACTAGATACTTTCTTTATTTTTAATTTTATCGATTACCTTTTCTACCTTTTATAACTTATTATTATTAATAAATTCGGGGGTTTATATAAAAGATTCCGCCGTATTAATATAGTCGCGAAGATAATATAATTTAAATAACGATATATAAAAGATATTATAGATTCTATATATAAAAGGTAGTAATAGGCGGTAAGTTTATACTCTTATTTTATTAATAATCTTAAAAGACTTTATAAATTTATAGGATAATTTTTTATTTAAGCGCTTTTACTTTAAGTTTTTAATTATTAATATAATTAAATTACTAACCTTATAACTTTATAGTTTATATATTTTATTATACTATTTAATTTAATATTCGGTAATATTTTAAAAATACTTTATAACTTTATCCCTTAGAGTTTATAATTATCGTATTTTATTATTTATAATTAGTACTCTTTTTTTTTTAAAGTCGTCCTCGACCTCTTAACGGATTTTAGGATAATAACCGTATATATAAAAAAACGATATCGTTCCGATAACGCTACTCTAATTATTATTTATTAAGAATTCTACTATAAGTAGTAATCCAGCCTAATTAATTTATATATTATTAGTAAATATACGTAAATAATACTTTAATATCTAATTTTAGCGCTTTATTTATTTATTTATTTAAGGGTAAAAGATAGTATTTAGGCGTTATTTAATTTTCGAATAAAAATATATAACCGATTAAAAGGCGCTCGTAAAAATAAAGTCTTTATCGCTAATAATATTATTAAGTATACTATAACGGTAAATAATTTCAAAATAAAATACTTCCGCTAGTTAAACGGTATTAATTTTAATAGTTATAAATATATACTTAATTATTTTAATAAATCGATTTATAACGATAAAGATAGTATTATAAATAATATTTTTATATTTACTAGGCGGTAAACTAGTTATAAAATCTATAGAAATTTCCTTCTATAATTAAATAGTAATAAGAAACGAATTTAATTCGCTATACGGGCGATATCGCGGCGCCTTCGTCCGTTAATATATATCGTAAATTTTAATATAGTCCGTAATTTACTTTAAGTTACCCTCCTAGAAAAAATTTCGGGTAAATAATTTATACGACTTTATAGCGTTAAAGTAACCTATTAAAGAATTATTATAATATCTCTTTATAAACTCTTTTCTTAGAGCTTTATCTCTTAATATATAAAGACGATTATTATATTTTAATAGTCCCTCGGAGTCTATAACCTATACTTTATTCTTTATATAACGGCGGTTCTTTAATATATTCGCTTTAGTTCGAAAAGAGTTTATTTAATTATTATAAATTTATAATTCCCGAATTAATATTTTAGTAAACTTTTTAGGATTATTATATATAGTTTTAAATACTATTATAATATCCCGCCTTAGAATTACTATTTTTAACTCTATAATTTAAAAAGTAGAGATTATAATTACTCTTTTTTCTTTATCTTTTTCCGATAATTAATTATTAGTCTAAAAAATAAGTTTATTCTAAAGCGTTAATAATAATTTAATATTTAACGGCGATACTCTTTTATAATTAAGACGCCGCGACGGTATATCGGTAGGATTTAATTTCCTAGCCCGATAAAAGATTTTAAAGTTATAAATAGTTAATTTAAATACCTAGCGGGCCTATTTAAAGTTTAACTCCTTCTATTTTATAAAACTCTTTAAGTTATTATAATTAATCTAGATTTTAATATAATAGGGGCTATTTTCTAGGTAGTATCGTTATTATTTTATTACCGCTATAATAATAAGTAATTCTTAATTATAGGTCTTATAGTTTTATTCTAAGAGATTTAATTTCCGTAATTAAAATATTATAGGGTATTAATAATTATTTTTATTCTATTACGATAGTATAAAGTTAAAGTTAAAGTTAGAAGTATCCGTCTTTATACGTAATTATTTAGTTAGATTATAATAATATAGAAAAGGCGCGTTTATAAATATATTTTATAAAATTTAAAATACTTCCGTAGCGCCGTTTATTTATTTAAATAAATTTATTTTCTTACCTACTTTACTACCCTTAAATAAGTTAATAAACGGCGTAGTTATATTAAAATAATTATAAATAAACTATTTATAAAAGTTAACGAAACCTAAAAAGATTTATACCTCTCGATATATTTTTAGTTAAGGTTATTCCTTAATAATCTTAACGCGATCCGGGTCTATAATTATCTTATTAATAAATATAATAAAACTTAAAAACTCGATTATTTTAGTATTAAGTTAATACTTTTTAAAATTAATAAATAGCTAGAACTAACGTAATCGTTTAAGTATTTATTTAATATACCGTTAATACTCCGCCGGCTTAATACTATAAATTAAGATATTATTTAAATATATTATATATATTATATCTACTAAACTTATAAACGTACGGTTAATATAAGTTTAAAATATTACTAGTACGTTAGCGAGCCTAAAAGGTATAATTAAATATTCGAAGTAATTATAGCGAGTTCGGAAAATAGTTTTTTATTTATCACTTTCCTTAATCTAGATCCTATAATAAATATCCTTAAGGTTTAATTTTATAAAGATTTTAAAACCGTATAAACGGTTTAATATCTCGGTAATTAAAGATAATAAGTATCGATTCTTAATAGTTATTATATTTAAGTCTTAATAATCTATATAAAAACGTAGCCTATTATCCTTTTTAGGTATAAAAAGAATAAATATTTTAATTAATAAAATTAAATAACGGATCTAGCCCTTATAGAGTAAAGATTCTAAATAGTATTATAACTCCGATAACTTAATTTAAAATAGGTTATAAAGAGGCCTATAAGGCGGTTTCTTATTAATCTTTATCTCGATAATATAATCCCTCTATTTAAAAATAAATAGGGTATTTATTTTCTTATTAAAAAAAACGTTATAAAACTTTATAAATTCCTTAGGACTCTTTAGATTAGGAAGTTCTTCCTATTCGCCTCGCGATACCGTAGTATATACGACCGCGAATATATTCGGTTTATTTTTAAAATTACTAGTGAATTTAGCCGGTTCCTTAATTTATAAATTACTAGAATTAATTTTAAACCGTTATTAATCCGCCTTAGAATTAATTAATATCTTTAATTAACGTAATTTAAATATATCTAGAATAACGTCTAAATCTTTAAGGTTTATAGTATAGAATAGAGTATTATATTTATACTCTTAACCCTAACTATCGACTATCTAATAATTTAATTAATATATATTATAATAATATATACTTTACCCGTTAATTACTTTAGCTAGTAGTAAAGTAGTATTATAAAATTTTAAATTATTTTTAACGACGAACCGTTATAAGATTAAATTAATTTACGCTTTTAAATTAATTAAAGTAATAAACTACCTAACTTTATTTTAGAGGGTAATTTAACTCTTAGAAAAAATAAAAGAGTATATTTTTATTAATCGTTTTTCTTACCCTTCTTCCGAGGTATAAACTAGACTTAATTATTTTTTATTAATACCGCGCCGATATTTATAATTAATTTATTTATATTGGGATATTTAGGTTTAATATAGCCTTCTACTTTATAATAATAATAAATAATCCTATTATATGAAGAATTAGTAGTATTAATTTTATATTTATTACCCTTCTCTTTTAAATACGTTTATTTAATATTATCGCCGGTATTAGACTTAATAATTCGGTTTATTATAAATTTTCCTTTATTAAGGTTCTTTAATTAAAAACCCGAATTAGAATTAAAACCGCCTATTAATTATATATACTCTAGATTCTTTTCTTATATAATAGCCTAGGTAAGAATTTCTTCCCTTTAAATAAATATACTACCGGTATTAAGGATCTTATTTTTAAATTTAAGTTTAAATTTAATTAAAAAGAAATTTATTTTATACTTCTCCGAAAACGGGGGTAATTAAGTCTTTATTTCCTTAAAGTAGACCTTAAATAACGATATCTTTTAATAAAATTATTATTTAATTTCTTCCTACTTTTTATAAATAAGGAGACGGTAGTTAATTAAATCCGTTATTAAATTAAAAAGAAACTTCTTAAAAAAGCTAAATGTAATATTAACTAAACTATATAAATTATAATATTTATATTATTACGTTAAAGGGTTACCCTTTAACGAGTCTATATAATATACGATCTTTAAATAATCGGTAGTGAAATATTTAAGATTAATTAAAAATTTAATATTTACGTCGCGGAATTAACGTAAATATTTACCTTCGCTCGTATCTTTATAAAAACGTATTTTATTAAAGTATAGTATTTTCGCCCTAATAAAGATATCCTTATTGGATATAGTTAAATTTATTATTATTCTATTAATAGGCGTAATAATTAAAGGACCTCTACTATAAATAGTAGATTCTACTAGCGCTCCGCTAGCGGGTATAAAAATAGTAGGATTATATAGTTTTTAATTTTTAATTTATAATACCCCTAACTTTTATTATTATTTAAGACGACGGTTTTCTTCTTTAGTAATTTTAAATTATATATTTAAAGTTTTTTCGGGGGTAGTAATACCTTCGAATTCGCTACTATCTTTATAACGGGGGTCGTTAGAGGGGGTTTAATCGATATTATTATTATTAAATTCTTTTAAACGTTTTAAGATTAAACCCGATATTATAATAATAATAAATCTTTTCCTTAAAAAAGTTTAAAAGATTAAAACTATAATACCTAAAGTCGTTAGCGTAGAGCTAGTAGTTTAATAATAATATAAAAGATATAAAGTAGTTACGGGGTTTATTATTAGATAATTCTTAAATCCTAGATTTAATAATAGAACTAATCTCTAAGGATTTTAATAAAACGGGGGAATATTAACTCGATATAAAATTATTAAAAATTAAAACCCCGCGATACTAAAGCTAGAACTTTATATCGATAAATAATAATATTATAAAGGTAGCGGAGCGAAGATATATATAACGTACTAGCGCTTTATAGCGGGACGTAAACGTATATAATATACTACTACTTTACAAATTCCCTATTAATTAAATATATTATTAACGGTTTTAATATTATAGTATTAAGGATTCGCTTTAAAAGATAGTTCTTAATACTAGAGATAAATTCACTATAGTTAAATTCGATTTAATATATTAACTCGTTTATATTAAAAGAGTTTCTAGTTCCTAGAAATAGAATTTATAATAATAGAATTCGGCGTAGGCGCTTCCCTTTCTTATTTAGAGAGTATTATTATAATACGTCGGCTTAATACGTCGGCTTAGTATATATCGATTTAATATTTACTATTTAAATAATACTCGTAGTTTCTAGAGAATACAAGTTTCTAATTTATTAAATATTCTATATTAAATACCGCTATAATAAGGGTAAAATAACCCTACGTCCTATATATAAGAAGTTGTAGAATTACGCTATTATAAATAACCCCTAGAAGAAGGTTAGGCCCGTTAAGAGTAAAGTATATAATAAAAGCGTCGGTAATAAAATATAGAATATTAGGCGAGGTTTCGTTATACGCGTTATTAAAATAAATATTAATTTAATTTTTAATATTTTTATAATTATTTATAAAGCTCTAAATAATCTAAATAAAGAATAATAATTAACGGTATTTTAAAAAGAACTTAATTCTCATAAAGTTTAATAAATTTAGGAGTTAATACTAGTATTTAATAATAAAAAAGTTCTATTAAGCCGCTAGGTTTTATTTATTAAAATAAATTTAACTAGTAATATTACTCGATATAAGGCGCGCTAGGTCGTAAAAGAATTCTAATAAATAAAAGACATTAATTTTAACGAGACGTATTTAGGAGTATTGAAACTATAGTTCTAAAAATTACTACTAGTATTTAGTACGAAATTTAATTAAGAAATCTACTATATTAATATTATTATTATATTCCTAGAGGTTTCATTTAATAGTATAATTTATATAGAGTAACTTTATAGTTTCTAGAAAGATAAAATAGTTTATTTATTTAAAAAAGTTTTATATAATCTTAAATAAATACCCCGAGAGTAGTATATAACTCTTAGAGAATTCTTTAAAACTATTAATTTTATACGGGTTAAAAAGAACTATTTAATATTCATTTATAAAAATAACTTCGTAATTAATTTTTATATTAATAATCTATTTATTCTTACCCCGATCGTAGTACTAATAGAATAGTTAAAAGAATAGTTAAATATATATTTCCGTATTAAGAATTTAGGCGAGATATCGTACTATTTTAATATAAAAATTAAATAAAATTATTAAAACCGTATTATTTATATAAACTAGGCTAGTTATATTAATAAAATATTAACTAAACTTGGTATAGAGTACTATAGGAGATAGAAGACTTTTATAAATCCGTTAATTTAATTAAAAGTAATTATTAACGACTACGTCGCTAGTAAAGAAGATTTAGAAGGGTTTAAGAAACTAATCGGGTATTTATAATAACTTATTACTATAACTCGCCCTAATATCGTATATATAGTTAGTATTTATAGTTATTATTTAAAAGTACTACTTTCTACCTATAATATTATATTTAAAAAGATTATTAGTTACCTAGTTAGAATAATTAAACTAGGACTATACTATAACCCTAAAGAAGAAATTAAAGAGTTATTAATAAAATTTATAAATTCGTTTTAAAGGGACTACCTAGATACTAGGTATTTTACTTTAAAATATATTTATTTCTTATAGAATAAATTTATTAACTAGTTAATAAAACGCTAAAAGACTATCGCTAGGTTAATTATAGAAATAGAGTATATTAATAAAGTAAATACCGTTATAAAGTCGAAATTCCTAGTACCTCTATTAATAGAAATAAAATATATCTAGGAAAATATAAAGATTATTTAATTTATAATTAATAACTAAATAATTATTAAAATAACTACTAACCCTATTAATTACCTTATTACTAAATATATTAATTCTAATTACTATATTATTCGCGAAATAATCGTTACGCTGCGGAATAGGGAAGGGAATTTTAACTTTTTCGAAAATCGAGGAAGGGAATTCAAAAAATTAGGACAAATATTAATATAAAAAAAATTCCCTTCCCTAAAGAAGGGAAGGGAATAGAGTTAAAAAAGCCGATTCTCTTCTCTATTCCACAGCGTAATAGTCGTTAAGATAAATATACTTTAGATTAATTATATACCGACGGCGGTTATAATTATAAATAAATTAACGAAACCTTTAAACTCTAGAAAGTTCATAGTCTTTAATACTATATTAGGGCTCGCGTCGGAGTTAATATAAAATTATAACGTCGTTATAATAATATTACTAATAATTAAGTAATTAATAAAAGTATTAAAATATAATTATTATTCCCCGTTAATCTAGTTTATTAAATAGGTCTTAATTTAGGGCTAGGGTAAACCCCTTAAAATAATATATAATTAATAACTACTATAATTACTACTCTTTAATAAACTATATTAATATATAGAAGAATTAACCCTATAAGTGTTATTAATAAAAGTTTTATAAAGTTAGGCGCTTAACTCCTTCCCTAGTACTATATCCCGGTTTAATTTATATTGAATAAGGATTAATAAGTTAGTCGAATATCGTCGTAATAATCTAGTTAGTACTCGTACTTTACTACAAGTTGATACGTATTCCAAATATAAATTCGCGGAGGAGTTTCGTACAAGACTTATATCTAAAGATTTAGAAACTTCTAGGATTCCCATTTTAATTATCTTTAGAAGTATTTATTTTTCAATTATATATAAAGTATCTTATTACTACCTAGTATACCCGAGGGTATATAATAAAATTATTAGTTAAATAAAATAATAATCGACGCCTAAACTACTAAGAGTATAGATTTATAATAATTCCTTCCTTATTATACTCTAGGAATTAGAGCCTAAGATTTAACGAGTATTATCTCTAGGCTCTAATCTAAATCGGTGAATTTCCTCTAATTTCCATGAGATTTGGGTGAGTGGATATCAGGAGTAGATTTTGCTTGGCCGGTAATTTTGGCATGCGCCCTCGGCCCGAGGGGCCTCAGCACCCCTCCAGCCCTATAGGGCTGATTCATCGTTTCGAACATCATCTTAAAAAGGTCATTTTACCTAAAAAATTCGTATACAGTAATTGTTCGGATTATGGTTTGACGTAACATTAGTCTGAAACATTTCTTATCATCTTGCGTAGCTGCTGAGATACAGGGGAGTTGGACGGTTGTAGGATACGGACGGTTGTTAAAGCTAAACTTTTTTTAGCTAGGATATAAGACACGGACCCAGTTGCTCAATTCATGCAATGATTAATCGTATTTTAGAAACATCCATTGAGAAACGGGTGCTGACAAGGCTGTTCTAGACCCTTTGTTTTTACTCCGCTCCAAGGTAGCAATATCGGTGCTATTATCCATTCTCCCTCGCAGAACAACCGCTGCAGTCGCATTGCGATGTCCCACACTTCCTGGGTTATTCCACCAACGGATTCGGCGTCCACTCGGGTGCATCCTTTTAGCTTATCTCAAGAAACCTTCCTGACGCCGGCGCGGATCGGCCCTCAAACGGCCGCCTTCAAGTGCTCTTTCAATCCCTGCAGATTCGGTTTCCCATGCACCGGTAGCTCTGTGGTAACAAAAATACTCAATAGTCGATTAGTAATCGAATACTAATCGACTAGTTATTCGAGTAGTGAGTAGCGCCCTTACTACTCGATTATTAAGTAGCGGATTTGACTACTCGATTAATAGTCGACTACTAATCGACTATTTTACTAGGAGAAGTAAATATCTAGTAAATTAAATTTACTACTAGTAGTTAAGTTTTTCTAGTAATATTTTATACTTTTAAGACTAAAAATAGACTTATATAAAGTATATAATATAATTATATCTATTAATAGTAAGATATATTTATTTAAATTATTTAAAAAATTAAAATTAAAGATTTTCTCTTATATTTATTATTCTTTTATAAAATTATAAAGAAGACTATATAAATATAGATTTATATAATATAATAATTATATT
>JAABUS010002339.1_pt1 | contig 36308 bp, 34 predicted proteins | sample 5560161 | NCBI WGS metagenome assembly JAABUS01 (sample SAMN10711885, study PRJNA513376) | rock metagenome | isolation source: Antarctica rocks | place: Antarctica: Victoria Land, Trio Nunatak nord | collected 2016-01-04
GCTGGTTAAAGGCAACCAGGCATACATTGAATGTTCCTGTGGCATTATACTGATGTTCCACATTGGACCGGCTTGTTGTTAATAAACTATCACCATCACCAAAAACCCATTTAAAACGTACTGCATTAGCTGAAGATGCATTGGAAAAAACAAATGGCGTGTTTTCTACCGGCACTGTTGGTGTAACTGTAAATACAGCTGTTGGACTGCCCTGCACCACTAACGTTAACTGGGTGGCGTCCTGTCCGTTACAGGTGTTTGGATCTACGGCTGTCAACTTTACTACATAGCTTCCTGGCGTAGCATACAAGTGAGATGGGTTAATGCTGTTGGAAGTAGTACTGTCACCAAAGTCCCAGGTGAATGTTTGTCCGGCAAGGGAAGTGTTGTTAAACACCGCAGTGAAAGGCGCACAGGCTGATTTCGGTAGTTCAAACTTCGCTTTTACCAGTGGTGAGATGCGGATTTCTTTTAAAACAGAATCAGGGCCGTTACAGTAACTGGTATCAAGCAGCACCAGCCTCACTTTATAAGTTCCTGCTGAAAGATAGTTATGGGTAACGCTTTCAGACCCGGAGCTTAGCCGGGTGCCGTCACCAAAATCCCAGACAAACTTTTGTCCTGTAAATGGCTTATTGGCAGGAGAAGTTGACTGGTTATCGAAACGAAGTGTCAGAGACTCACAGGGTGGTAATTTAACAGGATTAAAGTCGAGCGCGGCGAAATCATTACGTACAATAATAGTGATATGTGCTGTGTCGCGAATATTACAAGTTGCTGAATCTACTGCTACTAACTGAACTTTGTATGTGCCGATATTATTATAAGTATGTGAGATTTCGAAACTATCGGTAACCACCAGCGGTGATCCATCACCGAAGTTCCATTCATAGCTTTGAGCGTTGAGGATGGTATCACGAAATTTCACTGATAAGGGAACACAGCCGGTGGTATCGAATACAGAATTTATATAAGCACGAACACCGGCGCGAACGCCCGCATAATTAAAAGAAATTTTTAACGCGGCAAGGTTGCATTGTCCGCCAACTTTTGCCGCGGACATACCTGTTGAGCAGCACCAGGCGCCAGGTGTAACAGGCCATTGCGGCTTAACCCCTTGCCCTGCGATACAATTTGCGCAGATAGCCTGGTAGATAACTCCATTCTGGTCGAACCTGCTGGTGCCACCATCAACATGTTCTCCCAATTTACCATTCTGTCCATAAAAAGTTCCATACAATAATTTAGAGGCATCGCGCTGCAGCACTATAAAATAAAAATCCGATTCATCCGGCACTTTCTTTAAAGCATCCGGCGTAACAGGCATGTTGGTAATAGCATCCAGGTGATACTGGCCTAAAATATCTTTACCCCATCCGGAGACATAAACATTCTCACATCTGTCTACCAGGAAGGCTACTGGTGAAATATTAGGATTAGCCGAACCTGTTCCAAAAACAGTTGAGTATACAAATCCTGAAAGATCTTTCTTTAGCTTGGAAATATATTGCTTGGAATTTGGATTGGAATAGAAGGTATTGCCGACACTTACCACCGGCCAACTGCCAGAGGTAATACCCATGATGTAAGGATAATTATTTCTGTCAAACTGAATACCGAAAACAACATCAGTTCCCGGTGTGCCCATATATGTAGTTTGCTTTAACACCGAACCGTCATTGGAAAACACTGAAATATAGCCATCACTCACCCCACCATTATAAGCAGGCTGATAAGAGCCTGATTTATTACCGGGGAAGTCATTACTTGTAGTAGCTCCTGCCACATATATATCCTGGTTGGCAGGATTTATTGAAAGCACAAAACTGGCATCAAAGCCGCTTCCGCCAAGATAAGAACTGTATATGACATTATTACAACTTGGATCTAACCTCAATAAAACACCATCCTGGTTTCCTCCAAAGGTTTTTTGTGCGGCATTAGGCGTTGTATAAAAATCGGCCGACTTTGTACAGGAAGCTAGATAAATATTACCGGATCTATCAAGTATCACTTCGCTTCTTGCATCATCGCCGTAATTGTTAAGTAATAATTGAGGTCCGGCCGAATGACTGTCTGCGATATTAAAGCCATCATCGCTGGCACCTCCTACTCTAACAGATCCTATTAAGGCAGTACCAGCTGAATTCATTTTTGTAATTACTATATCCCAGTTTCCCTGTGTGCCAAAGCTGGCTGTGGTTGGATAATTTTTAGAAGTGGTTCTGCCTGCAATCACTAAATTGCCCTGCGGATCTGCAAATAAACTGTGAGGCTGGTCCTTATTGCTTCCCCCGATATAGGTAGCGTACAAACGCTGGGTTCCATTTGAGCTGAATTTCATGATACCCATGTTCCAGAAACTTTGTTCACTCACTCCGGCACCGCCGTACTTTGTTTGGAAAGCTCCTGTAGAAACAGGAAAGCCGGTTTCAAAAACAATTCCCCCGGCATAAAAAGTACCATCGTTACCATAGGTGGCAGTATACCCCCAGTTGTCAGCGGTGCTTCCGGTAAAAGAAGCAAATATTAAGATAGGATCAATGATGAGTGTTGACTGACGTGAAAAGTTTTTTATGGCAAACTTTACCTTGTTACCATTTACCTGGTAGCGGCAGTCCAATTTTTTCTTTTCAGATGCTTCGTATTGATAAGTATAAGGATATAATTCCCTTACTTCTCCAACGGAGGTCTTGATGATTAGCTCGTTGTTCTTAATACTCAGCTTATCCACTCCATCAAATTTCATTTCAATCTTTGAGGGATCCGCACCGGGGTTTACAATAAACTCGTATTTCAGGTTTCCATAATCACTGTAGAATTTAACGTCAATACCGGGATACAAATCTTTATAAATAACTGCCTGAAACAACCGGCAATCGCCTACCCACTTCGAAGAATCATCACCAAGAAAATAATTATTATAACCAAGTTGCAGTTTATCAGGAACAATTAAAGGGTTTGGATTGGCATTTATGAAATCAACATTATAAGCATGAGAATGAACAATATCATTATTAGAATTAATACCAGATTTAGAAGTAAGTAAACCCGCATGCTTTTCAAAAATGGGCGTATTTTCAGAAGGAGAGATTACATGGCCATGAGCGCTTTCTGCAAGACGGGCAAGGTCATCGGTATTATGCTGAACAACAGTGAAACCGGTTTTACGAAGAAAAAAAGCCCCGTTTGTCAACACACCTTTAAAGCGGATACTATTATCCCATTGTCCTTTATTTTCAACAAATTCCAGTGCATTGGCATCACCTTGTGCAAGCAATTTAAGGGTACCCAGCATGCAGAACAATAGTAGTATGGATAGTTTATTTATCAAGCTCTTCCTTACAATTTACACAATTAATTGATTGAACCACTGAAATCTTATTTACGAAATCTTACTCCATACCGTTTTGCCTTTGCGGAACTGGAGGAACGCTTTTAATGGCTGATTTACCCCATTAAAAAGATCCGGATCATCATCCAATACCCGGTTAGCCATTTCTTTAGAGATATCGAGTAAATGCTTATCATGAACAAGACTGGCTAATTTGAAATTCAGTTCCCCGCTTTGCCTGGTACCTTCTATATCTCCCGGGCCACGGATCTCAAGATCCTTTTCAGAAATTTTGAATCCATCGTTTGTTGCACACATAATCTTTAACCGCTCTCTTGCTTCGTTGGTTAATTTGACGCCTGTTAATAATATGCAAAAACTCTTATCGCTCCCTCTTCCTACCCTTCCTCTTAACTGGTGCAATTGTGACAATCCAAATTTTTCAGCGCTTTCAATAACCATCACACTTGCATTCGGAATATTTACGCCTACTTCAATTACAGTGGTTGAGACCATGATCTGAGTTTCCCGTTTAACGAAGCGTTGCATATTTGTTTCTTTGAGATCTGCTTTCTGCTTACCGTGCACCATACTTATCCAGTATTTCGGTTCGGGAAAATAGGCTTTCACGTTTTCATATCCTTTCATAAGATTTTCATAATCCATTTTTTCCGATTCCTCTATTAAAGGAAATACAATATAAATCTGGCGGCCTTTTACGATTTCATCTTTTATAAAATCCATCACCTGCGGCCTGCTGTGTTCGTATCTGTGAACGGTTTTAACAGGTAACCTGCCGGGTGGCAACTCATCAATTATACTATAATCAAGATCTCCATAAGCTGTCATTGCCAGGGTTCTGGGAATGGGGGTTGCTGTCATTACAAGTACATGCGGAGGTATGGTTGCTTTTAACCATAACTTAGCTCTTTGGGCAACGCCAAACCTATGCTGCTCATCAACAATGGCAAAGCCAAGATTTTTAAATTGAACAGTATCTTCTAAAATGGCATGTGTTCCTATAAGCAGGTGCAACGAACCATCTTCCGCCATCCGCAAGGTTTCCTTTCTATGTTTAGATTTCGACGAGCCGGTAAGGAGTTTTACCCGGACGGGCATATCCTTTAACAACTCACTTAAACTATTGAAGTGCTGCCGGGCGAGTATCTCAGTAGGCGCCATAAGGCACGCCTGGTAACCGTTATCAAGCGCAAGTAAAACGGAAAGCAAGGCAACAATTGTTTTTCCGCTTCCTACGTCTCCCTGTAACAAGCGATTCATCTGGCGACCGTGTGCGGTGTCTATCCTGATTTCTTTTAACACTCTTTTCTGAGCACCTGTTAATTGAAACGGGAGATGTTGCTGATAGAATGTATTAAACAGTTCGCCCACTTTACTAAAAACTATCCCTTGGGAATACCGGTGGCGCTGTCCTTTAATAATTCCCAATCTGACTTGCGCCAGAAATAATTCTTCAAACTTTAACCTGATGACTGCTTTTTGATAGGCTTCATAATCCGGCGGGAAATGAATTTCCCGGTAAGCCTTATACCGTGGAATTAGATTAAGATCTTCAATAATGTTACCAGGAACATTCTCAGGAACATCTCTTTCTTTGACGATCTCTAATAATGAGGCCGTAAGCTTTGCGATCTGCCGGCCGCCCAATCCTTTTGCTTTTAATTTCTCAGTAGTAGAGTACACAGGTTCCAGCAAACTTTTCCCATCAAGCTTTTCCCGGCTTAATGGCTCTATTTCCGGGTGGGTAATCTGGGGTATTCCCTGAAAAAAACCGGCACGTCCATACACCAGGTACTCCTTGCCAATTTCTAGATTTTTATGTACCCAATCAATTCCCTGGAACCAAACCAACTCCAGTATCCCCGACGCATCTTTGATTTCTGCCACTAACCGCTTTCCCCTGCTTTCTCCTACAATAGCAAGGCTGACAAGCTTTCCTGTAACCTGGATATAATCAGTCTGAGGTATTATGTCCCTGATAAGCTTTACTTCGGTACGATCTATATGCCGGTATGGGAAGAATTCGAGTAAATCTTCAAAAGTGAAGATGCCTAATTCCTTTTTAAGGAGATCAGCCCTGAGTGGGCCAACACCTTTTAAATATTCAATGGGACTGGATAATATGGAGACCGTGGTTATAATAGCTATGTTTTTTTTTATAATCAAAGTTCTAATTATGCATTGATTATTGAATGTTTATTCCATGTTATTATTTGAATTAATTTGGCAGTTACAATTTTATGGTTAATGCGTCCAATAGCTATTCCTCAAGATATCCGGCAACATAACCTGGCCATGGAAGTGTTGAAAGAAAAAATAGGGTTTATTCGATCCGAAATTAAAAGTATGTATTCTTTAACACCGGAAGTCTCAATAATTATTCCTGCATATAATGAAGAAGCAGGCATATTAAAAACTTTGTCTTCTTTGTCGGCCAGCGCCACAAAAAAAAAGATTGAGATTATTGTAGTGAATAATAATTCAGCTGATGATACTGCTAAGCTGGCTGTTGCAGCGGGAGCAATATGTATAGCAGAAAACAAACAGGGAATAACGGCTGCAAGAAATGCAGGCCTGCAAAGGGCTACAGGAAAATTAATTTTAAATGCGGACTCCGATACCATTTATCCGCCTCAGTGGATAGATAGGATGTTATCACCTTTGACGAATAATGAGATAGTAATGGTATATGGAAATTTCTCTTTCATCCCAGGCAATAATACCCGGAGAATTGTTTACACCGGCTATGAGTATACAGCTGATTTATTTAAATGGATTAATAAAAAATTCAGGGAAGAAGCTGTAAATATTTATGGCTTTAATTCCGCTTTCAGAAGAGCAGAAGGCATTACTGTTGATGGATTCAACCATCCGCCAGGTACTAATGAAGATGGCTGGTTAGGGGTGAAACTGAGAAATCACTTTCACAATAAATTATTTGAGGTGAAGGATCGTGATGCACTTGTCTGGACATCAGACCGGCGCATTCAGATGGATGGTGGTTTAAGTAAGGCGATTTTTAAAAGACTAAAAAGACATTTGTTTGGGGGAATGGCCATTACCTATAAGGTTTAAATTCATGGGTCTTACACGGCGAGTTCAAACCTTATAGGTTTACTCGCGGGTTCTTGCCGGCTATTAACGGATCTCTGTGAAATTTAATTTGACAGCCTGATAGACGCTGCCTTTACACCTATAAGGTAGGCTGTTCATAAGTCCATAGCACTCTTCGTATAGTTTTTGTGAAATGAATGTCAAAAGGTTAGTGCAACATTCCCTCCTCGGGAGGGGACGTTTGAGCCGAAGGCCAAACTGGGGTGGGTAACTGACTGTAATTATTTAGCGACAAACATCAGGAGAGGTCAGCACTATGCACAACAATGAAGACCAAAATAACAACACGCCTGGTGTACCCACCCCCATTATGTCCTGCGGACATAATGTCCCCGCCAATGGAGGGGATGGGCTGCTTCACGATTAACAAAAATTGTACGAAAACTTCTATCTACTTTTGAATAGCCTACCTATAAGGTTTGAACTCATAGTGTAAGACCCAATAATTAAAACCTTATAGGTTTACTTTCTAACATACACTTCCACCCAGGCCTGTATCGAAGGCTTGCGTGGCGCAGGGAAAACATCTATACGTTTATAATATTGCAGCAGGGTATCTCTAACCTGGAAGGGATAGAAATTATTGAGATAAGGTATATACTCAAACATAACAAGGTCATAATAATTATTTTTTATCCTGCTGCTAAACATATCAGTCTGCTTTTGAAACATGCCAACACCTTTATGATACCACAATGGATAAACAGGACTCTTCTCTAATTCAAAATGCATCTCCCTGGCTAGTGGTGTAAGCTCAGTCATATTAAGCACTTTAAGATTCTTTTGATGTTGAACCATATCCATTTGCATCAAACGATTGATACCATCAACGGTAGGCCCGGGCAGCAACATTTTACCAAAAGCTTTCAATGGAATAGTACGCCATTGATCCATCGGAACGTCAGTAGTATCAGGTTTAAAAATGAGATAAGTTTGTTTATTTACCACATCATTAGAAACTGCTACTACATGTTTAGGAATATATTTTTCAATGAACTTCCAGTAGATGCTGCTCCACCATAACATGATCCCGGCAGTGCAAACCAGCAATGTAGGAAAGGCTTCAAAATTTACCGGTAAAAAATCCGCCAGCAATACCAGGATGAAAACAATAGCAAAGCTGTGAAAAAAGATATTATTATCAGGAGGAATATAACTGGTGACCTGGAATATTGCTGCTTCCACAAGGATGCCTAATGTTAGTAATGCCAATACCATCCTGTTCTTATCATAAAAAAATATTTTCCATTTTTTAACCGTGGCAAAGAGTAAAAATAATACCAGGAAAAGATAAAATTTTATCCACTGAGAACTGTTAAAGAATTCTCCGGTAAAATCAGCAAGAGAAAAGCGTGATGTATGCGGTGCCTGACCATAATTAAACCAGTAACCGAATCCGTATTTTATAAATGGCAGAATAATTAACAAACCGGTAAAAAAAATACTTCCTAAAAAAACCGGCACGTGAAGCCATTTTTTTTCAACCAGCGATGCATACATCACTATAAAAAAACAAACCAGGAACCCCATTGCTCCTGCATCCTGTTTGGTAAAAAAAGAAAAGAAAACAAAAACGCCGGATAAGAGCAACCATATATACCGTTGCCGGACAGCCGAAACAAATAAAAACCTGGTTAAAAAAGCAAGCGCTACCAATTCATATACAATAACTGTATGATTGTACCAGGGCCAGTAATTTAAGAATGAATAGGAGATACAAAACAACAATACAGCCAGAAAACGGATACCAGGCCGGACAGAAAGATTTTTAAAAATAGCACGAAAAGAAAGCCCTGCGATAATATTTATAAACACCTGTGCCTTTACAAGCGACATCATATAAGGACCGAAGATTTTAAAAAATATACCTGGTATAACCCAATACATAAACCCCATAGGGAGGCCAAAATCTTTGTAAGGCACCTGGCCTTCATATAACCGGTAGGCGCCTTCATAAGATAAAAAAATGTTTAACCTGTAAGGAAACACATTTCCTAACAAAGGAAATAATGCCAATACAACAATTAATAAAATTTCAGTTACTGCTAACCATTTTTTCATGAATAAGTATTTTTAAGCACAATGAATTAAGCAATAGAACGTTAGCAACATGGCAATCAGCTATCAGCAGTCAGTTACCAGCAGTTAGCTATCAGGAGATCAAAGTCTCACATGTTTCCTTCCGGTAGCTGAAGGCTGAATCCAAATAACCAATTAATGATTGGGCATAACATTGTGTTATACCAATTATTACTGCCAGATGATCAATGCAGGATATGCTTCCTGCTGATAGCTGAGAGCAATTTGCTATATAATTTAATGAAAATAGTCATTCCACTTTACCCTGCAAAATTGCTCCGATTGGTTTTATATGTAACTTGTTGACCCGCTATTAAACGCATAAATGAATAATTATATAAAATTGTTGCGGCCAAAAGACTGGGCCAAAAATACATTTCTTTTTATTCCAGTTTTTTTTGCCGGAAATTTATTTAACACTCCTGAATTGAAGCATTTAATTGCCGGATTCTTTTCGTATAGTTTTGTAGCCAGTACTGTGTACATACTCAATGATTACAGGGATATAAAAGATGATCGAAAACATCCTGTTAAAAGCAAACGACCGCTTGCCTCCGGTACTATCAAACCTGTTACTGCTTTGATTATTGCCGCCATTTTATTACTCACCGGTTTTAGTATTGCTCTTTACGCCGACCCGGATTATTTATTTATGTTCATCCTGGTTTTCTATTTCACATTAAACATAGGGTATTCACTGGGTTTAAAAAATATTTCAGTACTGGATATAATCATCATTGCTATAGGGTTTGTATTACGTATTAAAGCAGGTGGATATATTGCCGGAGTAGATGTTTCTCCCTGGCTCACCTTAATGGTATTACTACTTTCCCTGTTCATGGCTATCGGAAAAAGACGGGATGATATTTTACTTAAACTCCAAACGGGTTCTGATATGAGAAAATCCATTAAGGGATACAACCTCGAATTCTTAAATACCATGCTGGGTTTATTAAGCGCTATTATTATCGTTACTTATATCATGTATACACTTTCTCCCAAGACTTATGAACGCCTGCAAAATTATCATTTATATTATACCGCTATCTTTGTAATTGCAGGAATGATGCGGTACCTGCAGATTATTCTGGTACAAAATCAGGCAGGGTCTCCAACAGATGTATTATATAAGGACAGATTTATTCAGGTTACCTTGCTTTTATGGATAGCAAGCTTTTATGTTATTTTATATTTGAAAAATGTTACAATCTTTAATACTTTATGAAAAAGCAAATTGCAAACTGGGGTAATTACCCGGTGATGGAATCGGATGAACGTACTTTTTCATTTGATAGCCAGCTACAAAGTCTGGTAAAAGAAAGCAGCAGCTTTATACCCCGCGGCAATGGCCGTTGTTATGGCGATGGTTCATTAGGAACTACAACTATATCCACTTTAAAATACGATAAGATACTTTCATTTGATACTTCCAAAGGTATTTTTGAATGTGAAAGCGGTATTACGCTGGATCATGTTTTGGAAGTTACAGTGCCAAAAGGCTGGTTCTTACCTGTAACTCCCGGAACAAAATTTATAACCGTTGGTGGTGCAGTTGCCAGTGATGTACATGGAAAAAACCACCATATTGATGGTGCCTTTTCACAACATGTACTTGAAATGGATTTGGTACTTGGAAGCGGAGAAACTATTACCTGTTCCAGTATAAAAAATCCTGATCTCTTTCGTGCAACTTGTGGTGGGATGGGATTAACAGGAGTTATTACCCGGGTAAAATTCGATCTTAAAAAGATTGAGACGGCTTATATAAAACAAAAACAAATCAAAGCTGAAAACCTTGAGGAGATTATTCGCTTGTTTGATGAATACAAAGACTATACTTATTCCGTTGCATGGATAGACTGCCTTAAAAAGGGAGCGCATTTTGGAAGAAGCATCCTGATACTGGGAGAACATGCGAAGCTTAATGAACTAAGCGAAAAACAAAAAAAAACTCCGCTCACTGTTTCAAAGAAAAAACAGATTCCGTTTCCGGTTAATTTACCTTCTTGGGTTTTGAACTCTTTTACCGTTAAAGCTTTTAATTTTTTATATTATGGAAAGAATTTTAAAAGACTTATCGATAACGTGGTGCCGTATGAACCCTTCTTCTATCCATTAGATGCCATTGCAAACTGGAACCGCGGCTATGGTAAAAAAGGATTTGTTCAATACCAGTTTGTATTATCATTGCAAGCAAAGGAAGGATTGGTAGAAATCCTTCACAAGATCAGCGCCGAAGGACTAGGATCCTTTCTAGCAGTATTGAAAGTATTTGGTAAACAGGAAAGTTTAATATCTTTTCCTATGGAAGGTTATACCCTGGCGCTGGACTTCCCTGTTCGTAAAGGCCTTTTTGTATTCCTGGATGAACTGGACAAAATAGTGTTGAAATACGGCGGAAGATTATATATGTCTAAAGATGCACGTATGAAACCCGATATCCTGGAAGCTGGCTATCCCGATTTGACTGAATTTAAAACCATCGTTGAAAGATACAATCCATCAGCAAAAATCCATTCAATACAATCAGACCGGTTATTGCTAACCAATAAATAATTTAATGCCAACAGTTCTAATATTGGGTGCAACTTCAGAGATGGCTATGGCCGTGGCAAAAAAATTTGGTTCAGAAAAATACAATATCCAATTAGCTGCCCGTAATATAGAACAGGTTAAATCATTACAATCGGATATTTCTATCCGTTATAATGTTACATGCACATGTCATAGTTTTGATGCAGCTGCATTCAGTACGCATAAAACGTTTTTTAGTCAGCTTTTTCCAAAGCCCGATGTTACTATCTGCGTATTTGGTTACCTGGGAGAAAACGAAAAAGCAATCAGCCAATGGCTGGAAACTGAGACCATCATTCAAACTAATTATACCGGAGCAGTATCTATCTTAAATATAGTAGCTGCTGATTACATGATATTAAAAAAAGGAACCATTGCAGGTATTAGCTCTGTTGCCGGTGAAAGAGGCAGGCAAAGTAATTTTATGTATGGAAGTGCCAAGGCCGGCTTTACTGCATACTTGTCAGGTTTAAGGAACAGGCTATTTAGAGAAGGTGTTCATGTTGTTACAGTACTACCCGGCTTTGTATATACCAGGATGACTGAAGAATTAAACCTTTCAAAATTATTAACTGCTAACCCTGATGAAGTGGGAATTGCAGTATATAATGCAGTATTGAAAAAGAAGAATATAATTTATGTACGTTGGTTCTGGAGATGGATTATGCTTATTATAAAATTAATTCCTGAACCTGTTTTTAAAAAATTGAAATTGTGAAACAACGTATTGCCTTTTTTGATTTTGATGGAACGATCACTACAAAAGACACCCTGCTCGAATTTATAAAATTTTATAAAGGAAACGGTTATTTTTATTTGGGTTTTCTTTTATATAGTCCCTTTCTCGTAGCTTATAAACTTAAACTCATTCCTAATTATGTTGCTAAGCAAAAAGTTTTGCAATTTTTTTTTCGGGGTGAAAGTATTGAAACCTTTCAAAAAAAATGCGATGAATTTTCTGCGCTAATACTTCCAAAGCTTATAAGACCCAAAGCATTAAAAGAAATTGAAAAGCTTAAAGCTTCAGGCGCTGAGATTGTTGTTGTATCTGCCTCGGCTGAAAACTGGATAATAAAATGGGCTTCAGATATTAGTTTGAAACTGATAGGCACTAAACTGGTAGTAGCTAATAATAAACTTACGGGAACCATCGATGGCAAGAATTGCTACGGCGAAGAAAAGGTTTGCAGGATAGAACAACATTATGATCTTAAGTTGTTCAAAGAAATATATTGCTATGGAGATTCCGGTGGAGATAAGGCAATGCTACAGCTTGCTACCTTTTCTTTTTATAAGCCCTTTCGATAGATCACCTCTTTCAACGGCCCCTCACTGGCTTTCTAAGATCTTCATCAACACTTTTTCTTCAACTGTGAGATCTGACTTATTATCATCATGTTCAATTACATCCAGCTGATCAATATATTTTTTCAGGTTTTGATCTTCATACAAAGAAAGTATCACAGGGTGAACATAATACTTTTTACAAACGATTCGTGTGTTTCCTAAAAGCTTGGATACATTATCCAATGCAGCAACAATATTCTTTTTTAATTCTATTTTAGTTTCGCTGAAACCTAATTCTTTAAAGGCCAGTAAAGCCTGTACTGTTCCAGCCCATGTGCGGAAATCCTTAGCCGTGAAGTCACCACCACTTGCTGTTTTTATATAGTCATTCACCATACCAGAATCAATGCTTCTTCTTTCACCGTGTTCATCAAAATACTGAAACAATTCTTCGCCGGGAATATCCTTGCATTTTTGAACGATATTGGCAAGCTTCTTACTTTTTATATTAATATCATGACTAACACCTTTCTTTCCTTTAAAGGAAAATCGTATCTTCTGGCCGTTTATTGTAACATGCTTATCCTTAAAAGTTGTAAGTCCGAATGAGCCATATAACTTTTCATAAAAATAATTACCCACTCTTATATTAGTGCGTTCCATAAGACTTACAACAGTAGCCAGTACTTTATTCAGGGGAAGCCCGGGCAAACTTATATCCTTTTCCAACTGAAGCCTTATTGCAGGAAGTACTTTACCAAATTCAAGCAACCGGTAAAATTTAGTGTGGTTACGTAAAACATTCCATAAAGAGTGATAACGGTATTGCTTACGTTTTTTTGTATCCAGTCCCGTAGTTTGCAGGTGTCCGTTTTCATACTTACATATCCAGACTTCCTCCCAGGCCGGCGGTATTACCAGACTTTTAATTCTTTGTAAAGTTTCTTTGTTTGTAATCTTTTTATTATCTAAAATAAATTCAAAGGAATCTCCTTTTTTACGCCGGATTATTCCAGGTTCTGTATTGTTTACATATATCAGATTTACTGCCTCAGCAGTTTTGACAGGGTCTTTAATAATACTGCTGATTTTTCGCTTTGACAGGTTTTCAATTACTGCTTCCGATGTTTGTATGCTTGCACTCATAAATTATCCATTAATAATTTCTCCACCGTTAGGATGTAGTACCTGTCCGGTTATATAAGAAGACTCATCATTACTTGCCAGGAATAAATAGCTGGGAGCAACTTCAACTGGTTCGCCAGACCTTTTCATTGGTGTATCACTGCCATGCTTGGTTACCTTTTCTTCCTCGAAAGTTGCTACTATAAGTGGCGTCCAGATCGGACCCGGTGCTACCGCGTTTACTCTTATTCCCTTTTCAATTAAATTTGCTGACAGGCTTCTGGTAAAAGAAAGTATTGCCCCTTTAGTAGTGGAGTAATCAATTAAACTGCTACTGCCCCGGTATGCCGTAACTGAAGTGGAATTAATAATAGCACTACCTTTAGCCATAGAGGGCAAAACAGCTTTGGTAATCCAGAACATAGCAAATATGTTTGTTTGAAATGTTTTTAGTAGTTGTTCGGATGTTATATCCATAAAATCATGTTGCTCGAACTGAACACCAGCGTTATTTACCAGCACATCAATTTTTCCAAATTTCTTAATTACCTCTTTTACTGAATTTATACATGCCTTTTCATTGGATATATCTGCTTCTATAGCCAGGCACTGCCTGCCGTATTTCTTCACATTTTCAGAGGTCACTTCAGCATCTTTTGATTCACTTAAATAAATGATCGCAATGTCAGCCCCTTCTTTGGCGAACAGTACAGCCACAGCTCTTCCTATACCGCTATCTCCCCCCGTTATCAAAGCAACTTTATCCTGTAACTTACCGGAACCCTTTATTTTTTCATTATCAAATATAGGTTGTGGATCCATATCCATTTCTGATCCTGGCAATTGCTGTTTTTGAGGCTTCCGGATTTCTTTTTGAGGATTATTTTTTTGCATGCTTAAACTAATTATGTAGTATAACAATGTTCCATATCTACAACAACAATGCTTAACAGACAGTTCATATTATATAACAGTAATTATCTATAATGTTTTCCACATATTTATAAATGACTTAAAAAAAGTAAAGCCATTGACAAGCAATGGCTTATGAAACTTATAATTTTCAAAACAACATTATTCAAGTATAGCCTGAACATCTCTATCTTCTTTTGAGACCTGTTTTATAAATTCATCATATTTACCTTCATCATCATGATTGCTGTAAGCACCATAAGCATCCATGCTATATCCAATTAATCCGTCAGATGCTTCAATAAGATAAATAATAGAAGAATCATCTGGATTGGAATCACCTTCAAAACGAAAAGTTTTAATGATTTTTAAATCCTCAGGATTATAATATTTTCCCTTACCGGCGGTAAATCCTTCTGGTGTCATAATGAATTCGTTATCCTGACGCTTTAACCGAAGTTTCTCTAAAATAGTGCTAGAGGTTGTCATCTCAGCTGGCTTTTCCATAAATAATAGTTTTAATGTTCAAATAATTTTAATCTTATACCTACAGCCAAATTATATACCGATTAAGTAAACTATTGTTATGTTAATATAAATTGCTTTAATAGCTATCAGCTTTCAGGAGGAATTTACACAAGTATTGATTTCCTACCGCTGATAGTTAATGATATACAATTTGGAGGTTTATATAGTATCAGATAAAAGGTAATACTTAATCGTTTTCAAGAGGTCATTTAATAACCGATAAATCTAAAATGATTTTGAACGTAGAAGTTTTTCTACATAAATTATAAATCGTGACCTTTTAACTTATTGTACAATGTTTTCCGATCAATTTTTAGAATCTCTGCAGCTTTGGTTTTATTGAAGTTTACCTGTTTAAGAACATTCATGATGGTTTCATATTCAGCCAGTGAAGCAGCGTTCCTAAGATCGGATTCTTTATTGACCATTGTGGAAGATACATTATTACTATTTGTTTCTGCAGAAGCTATCAGCACCGACGCATTAGTAATTTCCCAAGGCAATGATTTAGCCGAAATAAATTTTGAAGTTGTTAAAAGCGCCGCACGTCTTATTACGTTTCTAAATTCACGTAGGTTACCTGGCCATGAATATTCCATAAAGAGTTTAACAACTTCGGGTTCGAAACCTTCGATATCCTTGTTTAATTCACTGATCGCTTTAAGTAAAAAGAAATCTGCAAATAACGGTATATCATCTTTGCGGTTTCTTAGGGGCGGGATAATAATTGAAAATTCATTAAACCTGTGGTACAAGTCCTCGCGGAACTTTCCTTTACGGTATGCATCCTGAAGATTCTCATTAGAAGCTACTATTACCCGGATATCAAGGCTCATTTCTTTACTTCCTCCAACTCTTCTAAACTTTCTTTCCTGAATAACCCGCAACAGTGCAGCTTGTATTTCATAGGAAAGATTAGTCACTTCATCCAAAAACAACGTTCCGCCGTTAGCCATCTCAAAATGACCTTCTTTATCATTCATTGCACCGGTGAAAGCACCTTTAACATGGCCAAAAAGTTCACTTCCCGCCAACTCTTTTGATAAGGTTCCACAATCCATAGCTATAAAGGGTTTGTCTCTTCTATCGCTGTATTGATGAATTGTTTTAGCAACAACCTCTTTACCTGTACCGCTTTCTCCATAAAGAATAATACTGTAATTAGTAGGAGCTACCAGTTCTATCTGCTTATATAGTTCTTTGGTAACGGGTGCTTGTCCAACTAAAAACTCACTATCAGCAGAAGCAGCGTTAGCTTTTTTCTTCAAATTATTGCCCGATGTATGAGAGGAGGTTTCTATACCTTTTGAATCACCGGATGAATTATCTTTTAGAGCCTTACCAATTACATTCAATACTTCGTCTGGTATCAGTGGCTTTGTTATGTAATCAAATGCACCAAGTTTAATAACGTCAACAGCCGTTTTAATGTCGGAATATCCAGTAATTATAATAACAATTATTTGTGGGTTGATTGCTTTAACTTCCTGTAAAACATCTTTTCCATCCTTGTCGCCCAGCCTAAAATCACATAAAACAATATCAAATTTTTGCTCGCCCACTTTTGCAATTCCTTTATTACCGGTATGCACTGCATCTGTTTCAAATCCGTTACGCTGCAAAAAACGGCTAAGGAGCGTGCACATATCCATATCATCATCTATTATCAAAATCCGTTTCATTATCATGTTATTTGTCTCGCAAATTAAGTCAAAACTATTTATTGGTAGCAGTAGGTTGTAACAGCGCCTCTTTTTTAACTTCATCAATAGGTTTGTCGGGCTGTTCTTCTTCTTTAACTTTTACCCATACTGCGTAATCATTAGGATGAATTTTACTACCGTAATTTATGGCATATACTTTTGTAAATTCAGCTCCGAAATACAGGATGACAGCCGTATAATATACCCAAACCAGAATTATAACTATAGAAGCCGCAGTTCCGTAAACAGTGGTGAAATTATTTTTAGCTACATAAAAGCTAATTACTTCTCTTCCTATAATGAAAAGTACAGCTGTGATAATAGCTCCTTTTATCACATCACTCCATTTAATTTTTGCGTCGGGTAATACTTTAAATATAACTGAAAACATAAAAGAAATAACTACAAAATTTAAGATGTAGTTCAGGGTTTGAACAAAGTAGATGCCCGCCCCCGGAATCCGTCCCATATAATCACTAACAACTTTGATGGCAGCATCCAATAAAAGAGAAACCATCGCTATAAATCCAAGACTAATAATAAGTGAAAATGAAATTAACCTGGTGATGACCATTTTTATTAAACCCTTCTTGGGTTTACTTTTTAAACCCCAGATGCTGTTAATAGAATCCTGAATTTCTGCAAAGATACTCGTTGCGCCAATAATCAAAATGCCTGCACTTACAATGCTTGCAAAAACATTGTTTCCTGACCTGTGTGTATTACCTATCATTGACTGGATCTGCGTTGCAGCCTCAGGGCCTACAAGGCCGCTTATCTGACCGGCAATCTGCCCCTGAACAGCATCCCTGCCAAAAAAAATTCCTGCTACAGATATGATTATAATAAGGATGGGCGCAATTGAAAAAACAGTATAATATGATAAGGAAGCACTATATTTCAAAACCCGATCATCACTAAAATTATTCATTACCTCTTTCAAAAATGAAAAAATGATTTTTATACGTTTAATCCCAGGACTGATGTTCATATTTAATTTTTGAAATTAATATCTTACTTAAAGATGTTAAATTAAATTATTACTTAATAACCGGCCCTGATTTAAACATATTCAGCAAGAAGAAATTAATAACAACTATGTTTAAAACTGATAAAAAACCAGCATGATACATTAAAAATCCTGCCAAATTAAAGTAGAAAAATTAGTGTGATTCACAACCCATTGCTGAACTACAGAAGCCGCATTCAATCCGATAATTTTGTGCATGTTAATTGTACATTCAGGATAAAAAATTATTAATGTGGCCAAAAATTTGAATGTTTTTGTATATGACTTTACGTGATAATGACTCTGTGGAAACTATGATTATAGATAAATCTAAAATTTTGAAAGTTTTAATTATAGATGACGAGCTTGATATTTGTTATTTATTAAGTGGCATCTTAAGGCAAAAAAAGTTAAGGACTTCCTATGTTAACACGTTGTCTGATGCTGAAGTGGCGCTAAAAAATGATACGCCAGGCCTTCTTTTTTTAGATAATCATTTACCGGATGGTGTTGGTTTGGATTTTATACAACACATTAAAACGAACTACCCGGAGACTAAAATTATTATGATTACAGCTCATGATAGTGCTGCAGATAGAAAGAAAGCATTTATGCAAGGAGCAGACTTTTTTATAAGTAAACCATTTACCAGAGAACTTATATATAATACACTTGATAAAATTATTTAAATTATTACTATCTTGGTAAGTATATACTCATTATGTAGAATAAAGTACTCATGAATTTATAAATCATAAGTATCTCTTAATTTTTACTCACTTTATTTTTTAAAAAATCCTGGCAGGCTTTTTTAATACTTATAAAGAATCTTTTTACACACCTTAAAACATTTAAAAATGGGAAATCTACTTTACGTTATTGCTGTAATACTTGTTATTATCTGGGCTATTGGATACTTCGGTTATAGTTATGGAGGGGGCTTAATTCATATTCTCCTTGTAATCGCTATTGTAGTTGTTTTGCTTAGAGTGATCCGTGGTAACGTATAATTAATGACTGGTATAACAAATACCGGATATATAATAAGTTAAAAATCTGAAATCTGTATACAATTTATTTACTTTATGAAAATGGACTTTATTAACTAGGTTATAGGTTTAAGGGTTATGTTTATTATACTGCCATTATTTACTAATTTATCATTAGTGTAATAATGGCAGTTTTTTATTAGTATAGCCCTGATTATTAAATTGTTTATCTATAGCTATTAGCAGTCAGAAATCAATACAAGTAGATAAGTTTCTGGAAGCTGAATGTTAATGGCAGATTGTGTCACTTTATTCTTAATATGATCCTAGTATCATATCAACTATAAAACGTCGTATTACGGCTATCAGCGGTCAGCTATCAGGAGGAAACCCACTACGCTTTGATCTATTGATGACTGAAAGCTGACAGCTGATAGCATTTAATACGACAAAGTATGCTTGACATGACACTAGTATCATATCAATGATAAATAACGGTTAGTTATCTGGATAATATATCATGATACATTTCCTACTACTAGCTGACGGCTGATAGCAAAAGCGATAGTTTAAGGTAGACACGACACTAGTTCTTTTTACCCATCCGGGCAATAACAAAAATTATTAAAGCTATAATTACAATAACAAATATTGCTCCGGCCCAAAAACTCGACTTCATTAAACCGCCTATAGTCTGGCAGCTACTTAATAATAATATTGAAAGCGATAAAAATGTTATAATGCTTATTAAGGATAATCTTTGTTTCATAATGTGATTGATTTAATGTTGGAAAAAATAATAATAAATTTACCAGTAACAAATTTTGCTGAGTTGAATATTACCAATGATGAATCTGATGTTGACTATAAATCTTCATTTTACATTTAAAATTTATTATTAAAGTTAACTAAGATATAAAAAATATCTTATCCTATCATTAAGAAACATGCCATAACTACTTAACTTTTATAATTGAATTAGTAGTAAATAATTACAGTAACTAATTTTAGTTCTCAAACTGGGGAAAAATATTCGCATTATAGTTCTTTTAATTTAATATATAATGTTAACAAGACTAATTGTTATAGATACATTAATTAAAAAATGCAGCTAACAAGTTAAATTAATAAATAACAAATTAAAACTAACTTCGCATATTATCTTTGGCAAGAAATTTATGTATACCTCATTAAATAAATTAGTAACTTTTAAATTGTATAAACCATGAGTAATTCAAAAACCGTATTAGGATTTTTAGCTGGAGCTGCTGTAGGATCTATATTAGGAATCCTGTTTGCACCGGACGCAGGCACTGAAACCCGTAAAAAAATATCTGAGACCGGAAACGATGTTACAGATTCATTAAAAAGCAAATTTAATGATTTTATAGATGGTGTTAAAGATGCCTATCAAGGTGTTAAAGATGATGCTGAAGATTTAGCTGACGAAGGTGCTTCTAAAGCAAATACATTCAAGAATGAAGTTAAAAGCTTCTAGTTTTAAATACCTGCACATCTTTGTTAATTAATGATAATTTAAACCCGGCGATTCACATAAAAATATCATAATGGAAACACCAGCAAAAAACATCGAAGCCTTATATTCTAATGCAGGAGATTATATAAAAAGTAAAGCAGAATTATGGAAATTGAAATTGATTGATAAATCAACTACAGCTGTATCTTCCATTATTGATAAGTTGATAATCGTATTTATTGCAATTATTATTTTTGTTTTATTAACTATCGCTTTTGCATTACTCATAGGATATTGGCTTGGTCATAGTTTTTGGGGATTTTTTATTATGGCATTACTTTATGGAATCGTCGGCTTTATTGTTCATACTTCAAGAGATAAAATAATCAAGACTCCTATATTAAACAGTATTATAGAACATTTTTTAAATTAATTCATGGCAAAAATTTCCAATGAAGCAGAATTAAAAGCCTCCATACGTGAGCTTGAATTAAAAACCATGCAGCAGGAAAGAGCTTTAAAAGAAAATGCTAAATTAACAGCGCATAGCTTTCAACCTTCTAACCTGGTTAAGGTAGGATTGATTAGTGCTCAAAAGGTTGCTATGTCACGGGATGTTCGATCTGTAGCGTTAAATACTTTTATCGGATTTGCTATCGGCTATATTACTAAAAAATTAATTGTAGGAAGGAAAAGTAATATTTTTAAAAGAACCCTTGGGGTGGTAGTTCAAACTGCCCTTACAAAGATGGTATATAAAAATCTCCCTGTAGTGCAACAAACAACTGCTAAATTTATATCTAATTATAATCATAAAAGCAAGCGTATTGCTAATAATATAACAGATATAACATACGAGAAGATATAATACTCTCTCTTATTTAGTTTATCAACCTTTCAAGACAAACCTGAAGACTGGTTTTCCAGTCTGGTATAGTTAATTTATAATCCAATTTAATTTTCTCTTTATTAAAAACTGAGTACTCTGGACGCTTTGCCGCAGTAGGGAATTCAACTGTTGAAATTGAATAAATTTTACAATTACTGCTGATAAGTTCACTAATTGATTTTGCAAATTCATACCAGGATATAATTCCTTCATTACTATAATGATATATTCCTGGTTTCCATTTGTTTAACTTTATAATATCAAGAATAGCTTTAGCAAGATCAGCTGCGTAGGTTGGAGAACCCCATTGATCATTAACAATTCCCAGCTTCTCTTTTTCATTCATCAATCTAATCATCGTTTTTACAAAATTATTGCCAAATTCGGAGTATACCCACGATGTGCGGATTATAATTGATTGCTTATTTTTATTGATTGCCAATTCTTCTCCTTTTAGTTTTGAAGCACCATAAGTATTTACCGGATTCACCTTATCATCTTCTTTATAAGGTTGTACCGATCTTCCGTCAAACACGTAATCAGTAGAAATATGAATAAGTTTTACTTCAAAAATATTACATGCGTCTGCTAAGATTCCAGTCGATTCTCCATTGATAAGAAACGCCTGGTCTTTTTCAGATTCGGCCCTGTCTACAGCCGTATATGCAGCACAATTAATACAAAATTGAGGTTTATGTATTGCAAATATTTTTTGAACAATATTGCTTTGATGGATGGGTAAATCTTCTTTAGAAAGGAAAATAAATTCAAATTCAGGATTGAAGTCGGCAATAGCCTGTAATTCTTTCCCTAGTTGACCATTAGCACCGGTTACAATAATTTTAGAGTTACTCATTAACCAATTTTTCCCTGAAATTAAAAATTATGTTTGCTGATGTGAAAAGGCAGGCTGGCCAGATCTTTAGAAGAAAGGATCATTTTTTCTGCAGGAAGACGCCAATCTATATTTAAGTAAGGATCGCTAAACAATACTGATCCTTCGCATTCTTTATAATAGAACTCATCACATTTATAAAACACTTCTGCTGTTTCACTAAGTACAGAGTAACCGTGTGCAAAACCTTTTGGCACCAGTAATTGTTTTTTATTTTCTGCTGATAACTCTATCGTAAATACTTTTCCGAAAGAGGGGGAGTTTTTTCTAAGATCCACTACTACATCACAAATAACTCCTTCCAATACACGGATCAATTTAGTTTGCGCATGAGGATTTTCCTGAAAATGCAATCCCCTTACTACTCCATAAACCGATCTTGCCTGATTGTCCTGAATAAACCGGATAGTAATGTTTTCTTTTGAAAAGGTTTTTTCATTATATGACTCAAAAAAATATCCGCGATCATCTCCAAAAACAACGGGTTCTATAATAAGCAGATCAGGAAAACCGGTTTTTATTAATGGCATGTTATTCTAATTTCTATGCTAAATTTTCATTTGAATTGCTATTAGCTATCAGCTATCAAGAGGAAAACTAATCGTGCTCTGTTCTCCTCAAAGCTGAAAGCAAAAAAAATATTTGATTATTAACTTTATACTACCTTTTCGCGTATTGCTCCTCATAATATTTCTGGTAATTTCCAGTAGTTACATCATTAATCCATTCTTCGTTTTGTAAATACCAGTCAACTGTTTTTTCCAATCCTTCTTCAAATTGTAAGGAAGGCTTCCATCCCAATTCCTTGGTTAATTTTGTAGCATCGATTGCATAACGAAGATCATGCCCTGCTCTGTCTTTAACATAAGAAATCAATCCGGCAGAAGTTCCTTCCGGCCTGTTCAATTTTTTATCCATGATGCTGCATAAGAGATGTACAAGGTCAATATTCTTCCATTCATTATATCCCCCAATATTATATTTCTCACCATTTTTACCATTGTGAAATATAATATCAATAGCTCTCGCATGATCTTCTACCCATAGCCAGTCCCTTACATTTTCGCCTCTGCCATAAACGGGTAAGGGCCTGTTATTTTTAATATTATTGATCATTAAGGGAATTAATTTTTCGGGAAAATGATGAGAGCCATAATTGTTTGAACAATTACTAATAACTACCGGCATTCCATAAGTATGATGATATGCCATTACAAAATGGTCGGAAGATGCTTTGGAGGCCGAGTATGGTGACCTTGGATCATAAGGAGTAGTTTCGCTGAAAAAACCTTCATTTCCAAGGGAACCATACACTTCATCAGTGGACACATGATAAAAAAATTTGTCTTCAGTTTTATCCTTCCAGTTTTTTCTGCAAACATTTAAAAGCATCGTAGTTCCTAAGACATTTGTCTGGACAAATGCCAGCGGATCAATTATAGATCTATCAACATGGCTTTCAGCAGCAAGATGAATTACCCCGTCAAAAGCATACATTTCAAACAAATCATTTATTCTCTGCTCGTCAGTGATGTCTGCCTTTTCAAATACATAATTTTCAGCACTTTCAATATCTTTCAAATTTTCAAGATTGCCGGCATAAGTAAGGGCGTCGAGATTAACAATTTTATACGCAGGATATTTCTGCACAAATAAACGTACTACATGCGATCCGATAAATCCGGCTCCTCCGGTTATCATTATGGTTTTACTCATGAAGCGGATTGTTTGCTTAGGCCAATTTAATGATCAATTATTAATGATTAATTATTAACGGGGTGATAGCCTCAATAATGAACAAAAATCTATATCAAAATTCATCTTAAAGCATTACCTCATCTAAACCTTGTAAGGTTATGCAAAAGAAAGCCGCAAAGTTGTAAAGAAACGTAAGATTTTATTCTTAACGAAACTTTACAGCTTTACGGTCAGGATATTATTTAATGGTTAATTATTAACGGTAAGCAATTTTTGTTTAAACAACTTTCTATTTTGAAACATTCCGTTAATAATTAACCAATAATAATTATTTCATACTCACAAATTCTTTTGGTTGTTTTACCAGCTCATCTTTAGGTAATGATTTAAAATATTCATAGGTAATTTTCAATCCTTCTTTTCTGCTTACTTTGGGTTCCCAGCCAAGAATTTCCCTGGCTTTAGTAATATCAGGTTTTCTCTGCTTGGGATCATCGGTAGGCAAAGGCTGGTAAACAATTTTTTGAACATCACCGGTAAGTTTGATGATCTCTTCCGCAAAGTCTTTTAATGAGATTTCATCAGGATTACCAATATTAACCGGTTCAGAATAATCGCTCATCAGCAAACGGTAAATACCTTCTACCAGGTCATCAACATAACAGAAGCTTCTTGTCTGGCTACCATCGCCGAATACAGTAAGGTCTTGACCACGTAAAGCCTGGCCGATGAATGCAGGCAGAGCCCTTCCATCATTAAGACGCATACGCGGACCGTAAGTATTGAAGATCCGAACGATCCTGGTTTCTAATCCATGAAAGTTATGATATGCCATGGTAATTGCTTCCTGAAATCGTTTGGCTTCATCATACACTCCCCTGGGGCCTACCGGATTTACATTGCCCCAGTACTCTTCAGTTTGCGGATGCACTAACGGATCTCCATAAATTTCCGAAGTAGAAGCAATAAGCATCCTGGCTTTTTTATTTTTAGCCAGTCCTAAACAATTATGGGTACCCAGAGAACCCACTTTAAGGGTTTGAATAGGAATTTTTAAATAATCAATCGGACTTGCCGGCGAAGCAAAATGTAACACATAATCCAGTTCACCCGGTATATGGATAAACTTTGATACATCATGATGATAAAATTCAAATTGCTCCAGGTGGAAAAGATGTTCAATATTTTTGAGATCACCTGTTATGAGATTATCCATCCCGATTACAAAAAAACCTTCTCTGATAAAACGGTCACATAGATGTGAACCTAAAAAACCGGCCGCTCCTGTTATGAGTACTTTTTTTCTTTGCATATTTAGTGTTGTGTTACTTTAAGTTAAAGCTACCCGATTATTGCTATCAGCTATCAGCCTTCAGCTATCAGGAGGAAACTTCTACTATTGATCTGCTGAAAGCTGATAGCGATCTATATTTCAGTAGAAGCAGGTCTTCCAACGCTTTCGTAATAAAATCCTAATTCCTTGATAGCGGCGGTTTCAAATAAATTGCGGCCATCAAAAATCACCTTACTCTTTAATATTGATACAATCTTTAAAAAATCAGGTGTGCGGAACTCATTCCATTCGGTAGCTATCACTAAAGCATCAGCGCCTTTTAAAGCTTCGTACTGGCTTTCCGCATAGGTAACTTTATCCCCGATCATATTTTTAACATTGGTCATTGCCTCCGGATCAAAAGCTGTAATAGTAGCACCGGCTTCTGTTAAAGCATCGATCATGTATAATGCCGGCGCTTCACGAATATCATCTGTATTCGGTTTAAATGCCAGTCCCCATAAAGCAAAATGCTTTCCTTTGAGATCACCCTTAAAAAATTTTTTGATCTTAGGGATAAGATGCAATTTCTGGCGTTCATTAACATCCATTACAGCATGGAGAATTTTAAAATCATAATTTACTTCTGTAGAAGAGCGAACCAGCGCCTGTACATCTTTCGGAAAACAGCTTCCACCATAACCAATACCGGGAAATAAAAAACGTCTGCCGATTCTTTCATCGCTGCCAATACCCCGCCGAACCATATCTACATCTGCGCCTACTAATTCACACAATTGGGCAATTTCATTCATAAACGAAATCTTTGCTGCAAGAAACGAATTGGCTGCATACTTTGTAAGCTCAGCCGATTTTTCTTCCATAAAAATAACCGGGTTACCTTGCCGTACATATGGAGCGTATAAATCGCCCATAACTTTTTTAGCCCTTTCGGAACTGGTTCCGATAACTACCCTATCTGGCTTCATAAAATCCTCAACAGCTACGCCTTCGCGTAAAAATTCCGGATTAGAAACTACATCAAATTCTCCTTTATAATTTACAGCAATAGCATCATACACTTTTTTTGCTGTACCTACAGGAACGGTACTTTTATCAACGATCACTTTATAGTCAGTCAATAATTTACCTATATCATTTGCACAACCTAAAACATATTTTAAGTCAGCAGAACCATCTTCACCGGGAGGTGTTGGAAGTGCAAGAAAAATAATTGCGGCATCTTTAATTCCAGCGGCAAGGTCAGTAGTAAAATGAAGACGGTCTTCTTTCAGGTTACGTAAAAACAATTTTTCGAGGCCTGGCTCATAAATAGTGATCTGGCCATTTTTGAGCTTATCTATTTTAGATTTGTCTATATCAACGCAGATAACTTCGTTACCCGTTTCTGCGAAACAGGTTCCGCTTACCAGGCCAACATAGCCAGTACCTACTACAGCAATTTTCATGTATTGTAAGGGTTTAATTTAAATAATCTGATACTTTACTGATTATATAATCCAGATGATCATTTGTAAGCTCGGTATGCATCGGCAAAGAGATCACTTTTTCGGATAACAAGTCAGTAGCAGGCAATCTGAAAGTTTCCGTATTCACAGCATCAAACATTTTCTGTTTATGTGCTGGTACGGGATAATAAATCATGGAAGGTATGTTATGCCCTGAAAGAAATTCATTTAAGTCATTTCTATCTGCATTTTCGATCAGTAGTGTGTACTGATGAAAAACATGGCTACAATAAGGGGCCCTGAAAGGGATGCTTATAGCTGAATTAGCAGAAAATGTTCTATCATAATAATCAGCGGCAGCCCTTCTGGACTTGTTATATTCTTCCAGGTGTTTTAATTTTATATTTAATACTGCAGCCTGTACTGTATCCAGCCGGCTATTACATCCTACCAGGTCATGGTAATACCTTTTAACCTGACCATGATTAGCAATCATTTTTAATTTTATAGCTAACGCATCATCATTTGTAAATATTGCACCCCCATCTCCGTAACATCCTAAGTTTTTGGAGGGATAAAATGATGTGCAACCTATTGTTCCAATACTGCCTGTTTTTTTTTTGGTTCCATTACTGAAAGTATAATCGCAGCCTATAGCCTGGGCATTGTCTTCAACAACAAACAGATTATGCCTTTCGGCAATCTTCATGATAGCTTCCATGTCAGCGGCCTGACCGAATAAATGAACGGGGACAATCGCTTTTGTACGGGATGTAACCGCCTGCTCAATGGCTTCCGGACTTACACAAAATGTTTTTGGATCAACCTCTACAAAAACCGGCTTTAACTTAAGTAAGGCAATTACTTCTGCAGTAGCAATATAGGTAAAAGAAGGGATTATCACTTCATCTCCGGGCTGAAGTTCCAATGCCATCATAGCAATCTGAAGGGCGTCTGTTCCATTTGCACAGGGAATAACATGCCTGGAACCGTTATATGCAGCAAGGTTTTCTTTGAATTCTTCAACTATTTTGCCTCCTATAAAAACTGAACTTTCAAGAACTCCCAGTACTGCAGCATCTACTTCAGATTTAATCTTCATATACTGACCCCTTGTATCCACCATCTGAATCGGACGCATAATATCCTTTTTAAAAAACGCAAAAATAATAAAATATTGGTAGGGTAAAAGATTGATTTTAGATTTGTCTTAAATAACCATTACAGCATTAGTTTTATGTTACTATAAATTATCGCACTTGCTGCCGGATATCAGTTATCAAATTTTGCCTACAGCCAACATCTGTGATGCTCAAGTTCCCTTGTGACCTTTGTGTTATTATCTTAGTGTCCCTTGTGGTAAGAAATTTAACCACGATGGACACTAAGATAATACACAAAGGTCACAAGGGCTACGACTAATGCTTTCAATTTCCAATGCTATTTTTGTCGGAATGTGGTGCTCGTGTTATATTATGACTTATAGCTGATGGCAATTTTAATACGTAATTTCATGCTTAACCTAACATTAGTATTCTATAATTTATTTCTCTTCTCATATAGAACAGTGGTTTTGCTGGTAAGCCCGTGGAATCATAAAGCAAAGCTTTGGACCCAGGGCCGGAAAAACATTTTTGAAAGATTACAGGCAGCCGTTAAACACGACCAGTCAGCAGATTTTATATGGATGCATTGCGCTTCCCTCGGAGAATTTGAACAGGGAAGGCCTGTTTTAGAGCATATTAAGGCCATCAATCCAAAAGCAAGGATAGTACTTACTTTTTTTTCAGCTTCAGGATACGAGGTAAGAAAAAACTATGAGGGGGCTGACCACATATTTTATCTTCCTGTAGATTCCTATAGCAATGCTGCTGAATTTATTGAGATCATCAAACCAAAACTGGTATTATGGGTTAAGTACGAATATTGGTACTTTTATCTCACGCATTTAAAAAGACATAATATACCGGTATTGCTGATCTCAGGCATCTTCAGAAAGAACCAGGTGTTTTTTAAGTGGTATGGAGGTTGGTACAGGAAAATGCTGTTGTGCTTCTCACACATCTTTGTGCAGAACTCAGCATCAAAAAAATTATTAGACAGCATAAATTTATCAGCTAATGTAACTGTAAGCGGCGACACCCGCTTCGACCGGGTAATTGAAATAGCTGAACAGGCTACACCTATTCCTGCTATTGCTTCATTCTGTGGTGATCACCAAGTTATTGTTGCCGGAAGTACCTGGAAAGAGGATGAAGAAGAATTGGATCATTTTGCAAATATCCATCCCGAAATCAAATTTATTATCGCCCCGCACGAGATAGAGCCACAACATTTGCTGGAGGTAAGGAAACTCTTTTATAATTCAATATTATTTACCGAATGGGAAGAGCAGTTTAAAAAAGGCACATCTTTCAATAGTTTGAGCTCAGCTAATGTTTTAATCATTGATAATATTGGAATGTTGTCTCGCCTGTATAGGTATGCCACAATAACTTATATTGGAGGTGGATTTGGAAATGATGGAGTTCATAATGTTCTGGAAGCTGCTGTTTATGGAAAACCAGTGGTGTTCGGACCAGTTTATGATAAATTTGTTGAAGCGGAGGAATTACTGAATTGCAGCGGAGCATTCAGCATTGATAATGCGCTTGAGCTCGAGAAAGTGTTGCATATGTTATTAACAAGTAACTATGAATGCACTAAAGCAGCAGAAGCTGCCAAATGCTATGTGTACTCAAAAAGGGGAGCAAAGGAAAAGATTGTGAATTATATTGAGGAAAGGAAATTAGTATAAAGCAACAATGAATGCAGAAATCTGCTATCAGCTATCAGAAGAGAACGCCAGAAACAGTTTGGCTGATAGTCGATATATTAAGTTTAATGTCAGTAGTTCGTTATTTGGGGGCTGCTGAAAGCTGACGGCTGATATCTGATAGCCGAATTACATAAAGCGCCGTTTCACCAGTTGTCGAAAGTGCTTGACAGCTTCTTTATTTTCATCCCAACCCAATTTCACTTTTAATTCCCTTTCTATCCAGTATTCTGCCTCAGGATATATGCGGAAGTTGTTAATAGTTTTCAGGCTGCGTTCGTACATAGCTTCATCTCCACGAAACAACTCGCTTAGAAAAACAAACCTGTCATTAATGCCTATAGCTTTTTTAAGATCGCGAACGGGCCCATCTGTTAAAACAGAAGCAAGCTCCTTTTTTTCTGTTTTCAGCCTGTCGTTCAAAGAAGAAACATTACCACCAAATACATCATTCATTTCTTTAAAATCGTTTTGATGTGCAAGGGTTGGTATTTCTTCATGCGGGTCAAATAACCAGCCCGAATGATCTTCTTTTTTTATTTCCACTGCATGAACTTCTTTTTCAGGTATCTTTTTCATTGGTTCTGCTACAATTTCAGGTTGCTCTACATACTCCGGTTGTTTTACTGTTTCTGGTATAGTCTCTTTTATTGAAAACGAAATTTTGTTAGAAGATGGAAGCATTACCGCTACTTTCGAGGTACCCATTTGTCTTGGTACGGGCGCAGATGACTGAGCCAACTCTGCCTGTAACATTTGTACGGTTACCATCAGCACAGAAGCATCGGCATTTTGTTCCGATTGCTCGTGCAATTTATTAATCAGGGTTCTAATTCTTTCCATTTGTTGTGGTACATTTGAAATGAAACGGAATATTTATAAAGTTATAGACAATAAATATAATTAATGTCTTGTAAATTATAAAATGACGCTATTGCTATCAGCCGTCAGCAATTAGCAACCAGGAGAAATATTATTAGTATTATTTTCCTGATGGCTGACCTTACTTTGCTAAGCTACTGCGGGCAAGAAGCAAACTGCTGATAACAATTCATATAATTTCACGGTTACATAACACTAAATAATTCTCTGTATTACATGTTTATAGAACCAGGGTTATATGGTGAGCGAAGAGGCTGGATAGAGGTTATCTGCGGTTCAATGTTTTCAGGTAAAACAGAAGAATTGATTCGAAGGCTGAAGCGGGCTAAAATTGCCAACCTTAAAGTTGAGATTTTTAAGCCGGCAACAGATACACGTTTTCATATAGAGAATATTGTTTCGCACGATGAAAACTCCATTCAGTCAACTCCTATTGATAATTCTCAAACTATACTGCTGCTTGCCAGTGGCGTTGATGTGATTGGCATAGATGAGGCTCAGTTCTTTGACGATCTTTTACCAGAAGTATGCGATCAGTTAGCGCTGCGGGGAACCCGTGTTATTGTGGCCGGTCTTGATATGGACTATTCTAGAAAACCCTTTGGCCAGATGCCTTTTCTTTTAGCTAAAGCGGATTATATTACCAAGCTGCATGCCATTTGTGTAAAATGCGGAAACATCGCCAATTACTCCTACCGGAAATCTGAACATGATAAGCAGGTACTGTTGGGAGAAAGGGATATTTATGAACCCAGATGCAGGCACTGTTATTTTTTAACGTGAAGGAGTTTTATTGCATTCCGTTAGGAATGCAAGGTGGGTAAAAGAAATATAATAATGTAACAGTTCCGTAGAACGCCAGGTGGTAGTTAAAACTGCAACTCTCATTGACAAAAAAGGCTTTTTACCCACCTGGCGTTCCTACGGAACCGATTAATTTTATTCTTTGCTACCCACCGGCCGTTCTTACAGAACGAAGAAACTAACTACAGAATTCTTATGCGCCACATTGAATATTAAATATAATTTTTAAAATTATAATGAATAAGATCGTAGCCCTTTTTAAAAAAGACCTATTACTGGAAATCCGCCAGCAATATACTTTTTATGGTATTTTATTATATGTAGCCTCCACCATCTTCGTGCTATATCTTGCAATGGGTCAACCAGAAGCTGTTGTTTGGAATGGATTGTTCTGGATGATCCAGCTATTCGTTTGCGTAAATGCTGTAGCCAAAAGCTTTTTGCAGGAAGGAAAAGGCCGTATGCTTTATTTTTATTCTATTTCCGGTGCCCGTGATTTCATTATTTCAAAACTGGCATTTAACGTGTTGCTGATGATCTTAATGAGCCTGCTGAGCCTTGTATTGTTTCAGTTATTACTGGGCAATCCGCTGGAACATTCACTTAAATTCTTTGTTATTACCGGGTTTGGAGGATTTGGACTAAGCCTGGTTTTCACCTTCCTTTCTGCCATTGCAGCCCGTGCTCAACAAAGTGCCGCATTAATGGCTATTTTAGGTTTCCCGTTAATCATTCCCCAACTATTATTATTGATGCGACTGTCAAACACAGCCTTTAGTGATGTTTTACAAGGTGGTTATTACCAGATCATTTTATTGCTGGCGGCTCTTGATGTGCTAATTATTGCTCTTGCCATTATTTTATTCCCTTTTTTATGGAAAGATTAATTAGTTTCGTGGTTTTTTGTCTGAATTGGATTCGTCAGATTTTTAGATTAATGGAATTGTTGTGCACTTTCCTTTTCGTATGACATAGAAACGGTCCGGTTAATCTTCCCGATCTAATTCCAAAATCTGACAAATCCCAATTCAGACGTCTAATCCCAAAATCAAGCGAATCCCTATTCAGACAATATTCTTGTCTCTTTCCCCTATTTTTGCCTTTTTAAAAATTGAATTTATTTATGCTACGCCAATCATGGTGGAAAATAACCGGTGCCCTTATTTTGATCTATGTATTTATATCAGGCTTCCTGATAAGGGTGCCCCAGATTGGAAACTTATATGAAACCGGCCGTAATCTTTTTTTTCATGTGCCTATGTGGTCATGCCAGCTGGTCCTAATCTCAATATCCGGGGTATATTCTATCCTTTATCTTAGAAAGAGTAGTTTCATATACGACATCTATGCGGTTGAGTTTGCCAGAACAGGAACCGTTTTTGGCGCATTAGGACTGATTACCGGCGCTGTCTGGGCGAATTATACCTGGGGTGCTCCCTGGAGCAACGACCCAAAGCAGCTTGGCGTAGCCATCGCACTTCTTATTTACCTGGCTTATTTCGTACTTAGAAACTCATTAACTGATATTGATAAAAGAGGCCGGATCGGGGCAGTTTATAACATTTTCGCTTATTGTTTATATATTCCGATGGTACTGATTTTACCGCGCCTGACTGAATCGTTACATCCCGGAGGAAAAGGTGTAGAGGGTAATCCAGGTTTAGGTGGTAAAGACCTTGACCCTACTATGACTAAAGTTTTCCTGCCGGCAATGTTAGGGTGGGTATTGCTTGGTTTATGGATCGCTACTTTATTCACACGATTTAAAATTTTGGAAGAAAAGAAACTAGCTGGTTAATGAAAAAATTATATTGTACACTTTTTTGTATGTATTTGCTGTTATTAAATGCAGCATGTTTTGCACAGAATCCTGAAGGATCAGGTGATAAGCCAGGCATGGCTGTTGGAATGCGCTCCAATGGAAAAATCTATGTAGTAGTAGCGGTGGTAGTAACTATTTTATTAGGATTGTTTATATACCTGGCAAATCTTGATAAAAAAATTACGAAAATGGAAAAAGAACTTAAGCATGGTAACGGAAATTAAAAAATTCCATTATTACCAGTATTTTGATGTTAATAAGAACAACGAATTGCGGCTTAAAGCTGATAGCTGATTACTAGCCAAAAGCCAAAACCATAAAAAACAACACATGTCAGGCCAACCAGATTACAGCTTCTTTGCTGCGGTAGAAAAAAGTTTTGATAAAGCAGCCGTATTTACCAACTGGGATGCAGGAGTTCTCGAACAGATCAAACAATGTAATTCCGTTTACCGGATGCACTTCCCGGTTAAAATAGGTGATAAAATTGAAGTGATTAAAGCTTACCGGGTTCAGCATTCTCATCATAAAACACCCTGCAAAGGAGGAATACGTTTCGCTATGTCGGTTAACCTTGATGAGGTGATGGCTCTGGCAGCTCTGATGACTTATAAGTGTGCCATTGTAAATGTGCCTTTTGGCGGTGCAAAAGGTGGCATTACCATCGATCCTAAAAAATATACAGCTTATGAACTTGAAAAAATAACCCGTCGCTATACGGCAGAACTAATTAGAAAGAATTTCATCGGGCCTGGTATAGATGTACCTGCTCCTGATTACGGAACAGGCGAAAGAGAAATGTCGTGGATTCTTGATACTTATATGAGTATGCGGCCAGGTGAAATAGATTCCATGGGTTGCGTTACCGGAAAGCCTGTATCCCAGGGTGGCGTACGTGGCCGCCGGGAAGCAACCGGCCTTGGCGTATTTTATGGTTTAAGGGAAGTTTGTAACATGTCTGACGTTATGAGCAAAATAGGATTAGAAACAGGCGTTGAAGGCAAACGGGTTGTTGTTCAGGGATTAGGCAATGTTGGTTATCATACTGCTGTATTTTTCCAACAGGCCGGTGCTAAAATTGTTGGTTTAGCTGAATACGAAGGCGCCATCTGGAACAATGACGGACTTAATGTTGACACCGTTTTTAATCACCGCAAACTTAGCGGCTCAATACTGAATTATCCTGGTGCCCTGAACTTTGATTCCACTGAAGATGCATTAGAAATGGAATGTGATATTTTAATTCCGGCGGCGCTGGAGAATGTAGTAAATGCAACTAATGCACCGCGTATAAAAGCAAAAATAATCGGTGAAGCGGCTAATGGCCCATTAACCCCTGAAGCAGATGAGGAATTTATCAGGCGCAATGTTTTAGTAGTACCGGATATGTACCTGAATGCAGGCGGTGTAACCGTATCTTATTTTGAGTGGCTTAAAAACTTAAGCCATGTTCGATATGGGCGTATGGAAAAGCGCTTTACCGAAAACATGAATAACCATATTTTAGGACAGATAGAGGAACTAACCAGCAAACAGGTATCTGCGAAAGAAAGGGATTTTATCATGCATGGTGCCGAAGAAGTTGATCTGGTTAGAAGTGGTCTCGAAGAAACCATGATCACTGCTACAAGGGAAATTATGGAAATCTGGAAGTTCAATCCAACTATTCCTGATATGCGAACTGCCGCTTATGTATGTGCGATTAATAAGGTGGGCACTTCTTATGCTGAATTGGGCATCTTTCCTTAAGAGTTGTCTGAACTGTGATTAAAATGATTTTATGATGAACTATGATTTGACAGGCATTATAGTCCATCATAAAATCATTTAAATCATAGTTCAAACGCTCTACAACTTTGAAAGATCCACAGCAATCTTATCTAGCTGCTGTGCCGTAGGCGTGGAGCCGTTTGTTATTACGATCCTATATTTAAATGTGACAGACTTCCCCGGCTCCAATGAAAAATTAAGTTTATTCTTCCCGGCACTTAATGCTTCCTGTCCTAAATTGTTTGCAGCAAACAACCCGTAACCACGTGCATGCCAGTAAGTAGGATAACCAGGATTTCCGGGATGGTCAATAATAGCGATAGAAACATCCTGGTTACTTTTCCTGCCATACATCAAACACCATTTTCCACGTGTGCCCCAGGCATCATTCCCTGTTTTTCCTTCGCTGGTTAAAAAATTCCCGGTAACACCTTCGTTATTTAATACTGCCACCTTTGTGGGAATTCCCTGTGCATCGGTAAAAATCTCAGGTTTGTCTGCCGGTATTTCCAGTTCCCTTGTAACACGGATTCCTAAAATTCCTTCCTTATTATCTTTCATGCTTACTTTTTCCTGTTGAGCGGTAAGCATAGTGGTTCTATCTATGATGCGATGCGTGGCATCTCCACTAAACACAAATGTAGTTTGCTCTTTTAACAACACCTTACCTTTATTATCTATCCAGTTTGCAGTTACCGACAAACTGCCGTTGTTCTTTCCATCTTTGGTGGCTACAATCTGCTGGTGTTTTATGCTTCCATATTTATATTTAGCGCTATCGGGGATTGCGTATGAATTGTTCCAGAAATCAAGTCCGCTTACATCACCATAATTAAACCACATTCCGATATGATGAGGATGATCGGTTCTTTCATTAGGACGAGGATTTATAGGAAATCCCCTGGTAACCAAAATACCTGAAGCTGTTTGAAGTGGGTACAGAACGGGCTTCTCAATATTGTTAGTATAAGTATAAGAAGTAAAAAATTTCCCTCCGATCAATACATCTACTTTTTGCTCGTTGGTTTTTTTTTGAAACGTAACAGCTTGTTGTCCGTAAAGATCAATTAAAGAACTAAATTGAAAAATAGCGATCACAACCAGGCATAATGTAAGCTTTCTCATAATAGCAACCGATTTAGTTCAAAGTTTAATGTTCAATGTTTAAAGTTAAGGAATACCAACTTGCAAACAACTGAACTTTCTTCCAGCAACTTTAAACATTGAACCTTAAACTTTAAACTAATTTAAATTGGTTCCGGCAGTTCATTAATCATTTCCAATCCGGAAGCCTTACGATGAAATCCAGTCATATATTTTCCATTAGTGATGATTAAGAAAGACACCGGAATCGAAATATTATAGCGCAGCACCTGGTGTAATACTTTTTCATCGAGTGGTATTTCCATTGCTTTACATTCTATCATCATCCAGGGCTTGTGATTGAGATTATACACAAGAATGTCAAAACGTTTTTTCAGTTCTCCTAATTGTAGTTCTTTTTCAATGGCAATTAATGAAGAAGGATATTTTTTAACCTGAATCAGGTATCGCAAAAAATTCTGTCTCACCCATTCTTCGGGAGTAAGACGTACCCATAGTCTGCGTAATTCATCAAATATGATCTCTTTACCAGCTTCTTCCCTGATTTTATAAGCATATTCCGGGTACTCTATTTTTATCATAACTGAACTGTATGTAAGCCTGATACTTAGGGTGCATTTCAAATTGTCGCAACGTAATTGTAAATTTAAGGAACTAATTATTCCTTGATATGACAAAAGAGCAATTAATTGCAGCTATAAGTGCTCACTATGATGAGCTGAATGCGTTAAACAA
>JAABUS010002340.1_pt1 | contig 36289 bp, 41 predicted proteins | sample 5560161 | NCBI WGS metagenome assembly JAABUS01 (sample SAMN10711885, study PRJNA513376) | rock metagenome | isolation source: Antarctica rocks | place: Antarctica: Victoria Land, Trio Nunatak nord | collected 2016-01-04
CATGGCCATTAATATATTCAGGAGGAACAGTTACCAAAACCTGGCACAGGCACAAAGACTGGTTGCAGGCGATATTAAAACATTAAAACAATTATTAACCTAAAGCAGAATGCAACAGCCCTGCTCTTGAGAGGGGTTAGGGGTGTGTCCTTCCTTTATTCAAATTCAAACAAATTTCTACTATAAAAATTGAATAAACGTTTAAACAAGTTCTAAAATAAATTGATCGAAATTTAAACAAGCCCTAAAAAATGGTAGATTTTTTTACAGAATAAAAGAAGTATAAATGATAAACAAAGCACATACTTACAATTACAATCAACCCCAAACACTATTGTATTTATTTTATCTCTTTCTCCACGCCGCCTGCAACCAGATTTTTAAATACGTTTAAAGGTAAAAGCCATCGCATAAAAAAAGCTAATTTGGCCTGCCCTACCGGATAACGCAACCGGTTGCTGCTGCTGTTTGCTGCTCTAAACACTACAGGCGCAACTGTAGCTGCCGTTGGCGAATTTTTATAACTTGCAAGTGTATTATGCTGAACTTTCTTTGCATAATTATCATAATCCGGGTTGGACACAAAACTGATCGAGCCTTCAAAGTTACTTCTAATAGTAGCCGGTTCAATATTCCTGACCCTGATGTTAAATTGTTTCAACTCAAATTGCAATGATTCCATAAACCCTTCCACTGCCCATTTGGTACTATTATAAACACTGTACAACGGAAAAGTAATAACGCCGCCAGACGAAGTTGTATTAATGATGATACCATCTTTCTTAGCACGAAAATGAGGAAGGATTGCCTTGGTAACATTCATCACACCAAAAACATTTGTGGCAAACTGATGCTGGATTTGTTCTTGTGATAATGCCTCAAAAGCACCTGCAACAGCATAACCGGCATTGTTAAACAAAACATCAATCCCGTTAAAATCCTTGATAGCTGCTGCCAATGCAAGGTTAATGCTCTGCTCATCCTGTACATCTAAAGTATAAAGCTTGATGTTGGTATATTTTAGCAACTCATCTGTTTCGTTTAGTTTTCGCATAGTAGCTGCTACGTTCCAGCCTTTTTCTGCAAAATACTTTGCTGTTTCTTGTCCGATTCCGCTGCTTGCGCCAGTAATAAAGATTGTTTTGTTTTTCATGATTTAATTATTAAGTGAGTAATTACTTATTTTATTATTAAAATTTTTACAGGTTGTATTTTTTTTCTAAAAATGATTTTAAACTCTTGTTGGGCACAAGGTCGCCTTTAACGCTGGCACTCGTCAAGCCATCCATATAATGTATTAAAAACCCAGCTTCCAAATCAGGATTTTTATAGGATAATTGCTTAAAAGCACTGGATAAAACCCGGACAACCGGCTTTAGCTTTTCCGAACTGTCAATGCCCAGCTCCCATTTCAAAGTAAATAGCAATTTCCAAAAGTTATATTCGCTTTTTGGAACTAAAAAAGGTATTTGTAAGAATTTTTTAATCACCAACTTTGGTTCTGCTTCGTTAATTACGCTTTCGTATAGCTGATCAACTTTTTGCTGTCCTTCCTGAATAATCGCATTGAGCAAACCTTCTTTACTTTTAAAATGACGAAAAATCAGTCCTTCCGAAACTTCAGCCAATTTGGCTATTTGACTGGTGGAAGTAGCATTGTAACCGTTTTTAGCGAACAACTCCAAACCACAATTTAAAATCCGTTCTTGCTTGTCAGTCATAAAAGTGATTAATTACTCACAAATATAAAAGCTTTATTTTAATAAGCAAGCTTATTAACTCATTTATAATAATGGCATCCTTTTATTACTTAAAAAATTTGTTTAGAAGCCACTATCTTACATAAAAATAAAATAGTCAAAAATATTTTGCAGAACAACTTGTGTAAATACAATTCAGATTATACATTAGCCTACTAATTCAATAGACTATATGGACTACATCTTTTATCACTCTTTTTTCTGTTCCGACAAATTGATGTTTTACCGCGGCTAATCCTGTAGGTTATTGCTTGAAAATCTTTCTTTTTATTTCTACGAAATCCGTTTATGAAAATTTCTACGTTCAGTTTTAAAGCTGCCTGGCTGTTGGCCATACTGTTTTTACCTTATATTTCTTTTGCCCAAATGAACGGCAATTACATCCTGTCGGGCATTGTAAAAGACGATACCGGCCAGCCGCTGCCCAGTGTTTCCGTCAAAATTAAAGGCAGCACTGCCGGAAGCACTTCCAATCTGCAAGGCAAGCCGAAAACATTTTCGCTTTAAAGAATATCCCTCTCCAATCAGCATGACAGAAATAAAAGCTTACAATTTAAGTTAAACAGAGAAACCTTTTTCCAAATCGCCATACTGTTTTTATCGGCATAAAAACAGTATGACAGCAAAAAGGAAAACTATCTTTTTGATCAGGTTTTATGTTGTAATTCCTTGGAAAACTAATTAAAGTTTGTCGTTTTCTACTTCAAAAATTAGCTTTAAGCCTGGGCCGTTGGGCGGATAATGATCTCATTTACATCAACACCGGCAGGCTGGCTAATGGCATAAACAATAGCTCGGGCAATTGCATCCGGCGGCATGGCCATCTTTTCCATAGATTCAACAATCTGGGCTTTTACTTCCGGATTGGTCATAGAATCCGCGAGGTTAGTTCGAACAAAACCCGGAGTAATAATGGTTACACGCAAGTTGGGTCCTGCTTCCTGCCGCAAACCTTCGGATATGGCACGAACAGCAAATTTAGTTCCGGAGTAAACCGCCATGGTTGGCCTGGTAATCAATCCGGCCGTAGAAGCCGTATTTACAAAATGCCCGAAACCTTGCTTCCTGAACACAGGTAAAGCCGCCGCAATTCCGTACAAAACGCCTTTGATGTTCACGTCGATCATATCTTCCCAATCTTCCACGCGCAGCTCATCCAACAAAGAAGTTGGTGCAATGCCGGCGTTGTTGATGAGAACGTCGAGCTTGCCATATTGATCACAAGCCAGCTTTACCAGGTTCGATAAATCTTCGCGTTTTTTTACGTCGGCAACTGCGTACGAAACCTTGCCGCCCGCTTCCGAAATACGGTTTGCCAGTGCTTCCAGACGATCTGACCGGCGTGCGCCAAGTACAACTTTTGCACCTTGTTCGGCAAGTAACAGCGCAGTTGCCTCACCTATTCCGCTGCTTGCGCCTGTAATGATGATTACTTTATCTTTTACATTTTCCATGATTTTTTGATTTACAGCAAAGGTAGTTTTTAGCGCACAAACTTTTAGGTGATAAAAGAAGCATCGGAATTAAACCGAACAGAATTTTAAACTGCTTCTATGAAATATCTAAATAAGATAGTTTTAATTTAAACGGCCAGCCCTGGCATCAATTTCCTATTAATTAAACGAATGTCTGAATTCTAAAGGTGACAAGTTCGTTTTTTTCTTAAACAATTTATTAAACGATTGCGGGTATTCAAACCCTAATTGGTAAGCTATTTCGCTTACTGATAAGTTGGTAGTGGCCAAGGTTTGCTTGGCTTTTTCCATCAACCGGTTTTGGATATGTTGCTGCGCACTTTGCCCGGTCAGGCTGCGCAACGTATCACTTAAATATTTGGCAGACATATTCAGCTGCCCGGCCAGATAAGTTACACTTGGCAAGCCTTCGGCCGCTATATTTTTGCTGTTAAAATAGGCTGTCAACAAGGCTTCCATCTTCGTCAACAAATCATTGATAGGCACTTTCCTGGTAATAAACTGGCGATTGTAATAGCGGTTACAATAGGTTAATAATAATTCGAGTTGAGAAACAATCACATCCTGACTAAAATTATCAATTGGCAAATGGTATTCGTTTGCGATGTTTCTGAAAAGGTTTTCGATGGAGGCTTCCTCTTTTTCAGAAAGGATCAGTGCTTCGTTCATCGCGTAATGAAAAAACCCATACTCCTTTATTTTTTTCCCGATAGCGGAATTTCTGATAAAATCAGGATGGAACGATAGCAGCCAACCGCTTGAAGGCGGCTTTAAATCCCCTTCGAGGGTAAGCAACTGTTCAGGCGATACGAATGACATAACACCGCCATCAAAATCATAATGCGTTTGACCATATTTAATTTTACAGTCGCAATTTTTCTTTATCGTAACCGTATAAAAATCCATTGAAAACTTAATGGTACTTTGGTTAACGATTACAGGAAAATCTTCAAACCTGATAATACTAACCAACGGATGCTCCGGTTGTGGCAGAGATAGAAGCTGGTGCTGTTGCGAGACAGATTTTATCCGCATAATATTTGATGCAGCTTTTTTCATGGTTGAAATTAAGATGCTTAAATATACTTCAAATTCAATTGATTGCGCATCTGTTTTCCAAACAAAGGCATTCCAATTGAATTAGGAATGAAATGTAGTATTTTGTGAGCTAATTTATTTTGTGTTCCTGAAATAGTGATCCTTTTGTTTTTTTTGATTCCTTTCAATGCTGATTCTACCACTTGTTCTGGTGTTTCTAATTGTTTACTTGAAAAACTACTTTTTCGGTCAGGTCCGATTTTGGCCGCTTCAAAAAAATTAGTTTCAGTTGTGCCGGGACACAACAACATAGTCTGAATATTAAAAAGCCGGTTTTCTTCCTGTAAAGCTTCAGTAAATGCCCGGACAAAGTTTTTTGTTGCTGCATAAACATTCATGTAGGGTATCGGCCCGAAACCTGCCATAGAACCAACATTGATGATTTTACCATTTTTTCGTGCCCTCATTTGCGGTAAAAATCGATGTGTCAATGCTACCATTGCATCCATATTCAAGTGCATCATATCCATTATACTTTTTAGATCATATTCTAAAAAGTCGCCTCCCGAACCAATGCCTGCGTTATTAATTAACCATTCAATTTGGAGTCCGCGCTTTTCGGTTTCTTCAAAAAGTATTTTATCCGCATCCGGTTTTGTTAAATCTACGGCTATGTATTGTACATTGACCGCATGTTTAGCAATCAATTCCTCACACAATAACTGAAGTTTGTTTTCAGACCGGGCAATTAATAAAAGATTGTGTTTTTCTGCTGCAAGTCGTTTGGCAAATGCTTCCCCAATTCCGGCCGAAGCTCCTGTAATCAATGTTACTTTCATTTTTAATAGCTTAATTATCTGAAACAAAGGTCAAGCATCTTGCACTTCAAAAAGTATCCCTATGGCTTATTTTTGTGTCCAAATAACTACCAAAACCAAACCTAATCCGGCCAGTAAAACAGGCTTGGGCGGATTCAAACCATATCCAATATAAAAAACCCTTGCTTCGGGCTTAACTTTCTACCTTTAGCCAATATATTTGCAGCATGAAATCTATTTGTATTTTCTGCGGAGCAAATTTTAACGGTGATAAAAACCTAAAAACTGCCATCGAAACTTTAGCAGAGCTGATGGTTGACCAAAATATTTCGCTGGTTTTTGGCGGAGGAAAAGTTGGCGTAATGGGTTTGATAGCCGATGCCATTTTGCAACGTGGTGGTAAAGCTATCGGTGTAATCCCGGGTTTTTTGATGGACAAAGAAGTTGGCCACACTGGCCTGACAGAGATGCACGTAGTAGAAAACATGCACCAGCGGAAACAACTGATGAACGAACTTTGCGACGGCATCATCACGCTGCCCGGCGGTTTTGGCACGCTGGAAGAACTTTTTGAGGTGCTCACCTGGCTGCAGTTAGGCTTGCACAATAAACCAATCGGCATACTCAACATCGGTGGTTTTTATGATTTTTTGCTGAAACAGATGGACGTGATGGTCGATCAGCAGTTTTTGAAACCGGCCAACCGAAAACTGGTTTTAACAAGTGCCGATCCGCAGCAACTGATAGAAAAAATGCTGCACTTCCATCCTGAACCAGATGAAGTTTGGTTCAAAAATCAAAACCTTATTTGAAATAACAGGTGATAAAAGAAGCATCGGCAATTTTTCTTAGCTTCAGCATGTGTGGCATAAATTGATTTTAACTTAATTCCTGTTTCTGTTAAAAACCGATTTTTTTTGATATCGAATAACGTTAAAGAATGTTATTTTCACATAAATAATTGTGAACCAATATTATACATTTTTTCTACAAGGCACACGGCAATTTTTCCATGCTTCTTTTATCACCTAAAAATCAGAACAAATTAAAAAAATTGTACTCCAACCGCAGCAAATACATATTCTGCGAATTACGCGTCATGCCATTATACAAAGGTGTCCGATAAGATAAATCAACCCGAAAAACACTATTAAAAATAAACTGAACGGCTGGTGCAGCATCCAAATAACTTTGTTTGTAGCCAGGATTTGTTTTCCCTAACAATTCCAAATACAAATTCACATTGGTTTGATTGTAATTGCTGTAATTTTTCGGGAAAAGCAAATAACCGGAAGACAAAGTATAAGCAACGGCATCCTGTGCAAAACCTACCGGAATTGTGTTATGCTGGTTATCCAATCCGCGCAGATAACTCACTGAGCCAGAGAGTGCAAGCTTATGCAGCAACTGCGTAAAAACCAGTCCGCTTTGCAAACCTGACCGGTCTCCTTCCAAAGCAATTTCCTGGTTGATAATCGGATTATTGATGGTAGATGCTTTGATAAATGCTGCACCGCGAAAATGCCGCTGCACAGAATCAACCGATAAAAAACGGTATTTGGCGTAAGCACTAAAACCTTCCAAATGCTGTTTTTGCCCATAAAAATCTGATGCATAACCAGTTGCATGAACCATCCAGTTTTTACTTGCGCCATACATCAGTTCCAGCGTATTTCGGTTGCGAAAATCAGGATTGAAATAACCCTGATTTTCCAGCCGTACACCCAAAGAATGCCGCGCCATATTGCTGGCCGGTTCGGTGTTGACATATAATTCTTGTGCCAAAACAGTACAAGCTGATGCCAAAAAGCACCAGATCAAACATAAAACTTTCATGTTTTTACTGCTTAGATCGTAACGTGATAAACTTTCTGATTGCCCATCATACCGCTTTTATAGCAGGCAAAAGTGGTTTGTGCCGCATATTTTTTGTAAGTTGATGCGGGCACAAAACCTTTATCAATCACGGTGATTGGCGTAAGGCCGTTTAAAGTTTCATCCTTTACATTCAGGAAATGATACGTATTTCCGGCGTAATTAAAATGATAATCATTGTTGATTTTGAGGTTATCAAAGTTGAAAGAAACCAGCAGTTTGTTCACTGCAAAACCTGCATCCTGTACTTTTTTGCTGATGGCATCCAAATTTACAGAAGCATCTTTTTTAAAAGTGATCACGAAAAGATTACGGTTCAGGTCCGGTTTTATATCGCTGATAAAAGTTAAAGTACGTAATGATTTTTCGGTTGCTTTGGAACACATCGAGCAGGTTAATCCGCTTACTTGCAGATCAGCTTTAACAAATTGGGCTTTTACAGAACTGATGGAAACAGCCAGAACGGCTAATAATATTTTGAAGGATTTCATGAGAAAATGATCTAAAATTATAATAAAAAAATAGTTGGCAACGCAAAATAAGCGTTGTTAAATCTTTGAAATTACAATTTGATCATATCCGGAAAGTACAGTTTTTTAGATAGACGGGAACTGCCGGTGATGGCGGCCCGCGTTCAAAAACGATGTTGGGAACTTGGTTGATAGTTAATGGCTCGCGGAAAGAAGCAAAACCGACAACCGGAATAAGAAAGACTGAAATTTGTGCCGTAAAAGAAGTATGCGACGTTTGGTACGCATCTTTAACTTTAACTTCTACATGCGTGTTTTTGCAGCATTTGCTGCTCATGCCGCAATTTTTGACAGGCTCGTTTATTTTGAACGATGCAATGTTCTTACCGCAAAAATGCAGGTTCATGGTAAAGCCGTTTGCCGTAATTAAGTACAGCAAGGCAACCAACAAAATCCCTGATTTTTTCAACATTTTAACAAAGATAACGCATCTGGCAGATAGAAAGTATGAATTGATTGTAAATAAAAGAAGCATCCCCAAAATGATCAGGGATGCTTCTTTTATCGGCAAAAAATCAGGATTACTGCGCTGTTTTTGCGTCGGCTTTCATTTTATCGTTTGCCACAATTACAATTTCTACCCGGCGGTTTTGCGCACGTCCGGCTTCGGTTGTGTTATCGGCAATCGGGTCGCCTTCGCCTTTTCCCTGCGTGGTTAAGCGTGAACCGGAAACACCGTTGGACGTAATAGCAGATTTTACCGCATCGGCGCGGCGGACAGATAAACTCTGGTTATAATCGGCCGAACCCGTATTATCCGTATAGCCAAGAATTAAAATATTGGTGTCCGGGTTTTTTTCCATCGATGCAGCCAAATTTTGCAAGTTGGTAGTTGCAGCCGGTTTTAAAGCTGTTTTATTCACATCGAACAAAATGCCCGAATCAAATTTCACAATCAAACCTTCACCTTCACGTACCACATCCGCCCCGGGTACAGTTTGCTTGATTTCTGCCGCCTGACGATCCATTTTCCGACCAATAAAAGCACCCGCCGTTCCGCCAACTGCGCCGCCAATCAGTGCGCCGATAGCTGTATTTCCGGCCCTTCTGCCGATCAGTGCACCGATTGTTCCGCCTGCACCTGCGCCGATTGCAGTTCCTTTTTGGGTTTTGGTGAAAGAGGAACAGCCTGTGCTAAATGTTGCTGCTACGGCAATGGCTATGCTGAACATGGCTAATTTTTGAGATAAAGTTTTCATAATTTTTGTTGATGTATTTAAGTTGTGTAGTTACAAATGAGGTGCCAAAACGGTTTTGGTTTATCTTTGCCGGATGGATGGTGAAGGTAAAAATAAAAAAATAAGCATTATGGGCTGCGGCTGGCTGGGCTTGCCGTTGGCTAAAAAACTGGTGACAAAAGGCTGGCTGGTGAAAGGTTCTACCACGACTTTTGAGAAGTTAAAATTGCTGCTGGAAGCCAAAATTGAACCTTTTTTGATAACTGCCGAAACCGGAAAAGAACAATACGATCCACTTTTTTTTGATTCGGATTTCCTGCTGATCAACATCCCGCCGGGACGTAAAAAAACGCCCAATTTTTACCTGGCCAAAATGCAAAGCCTGTTGCCTTATATCGAAGCTTCATCTATTCAAAAAGTTATTTTTATCAGTTCCACTTCTGTTTACGCGGATGTTTGCCGGGAAGTTACCGAAGCAGATGAACCCGATAAAAGCTCGGAATTGCTGCAAGCCGAGATGCTGTTTTTATCGGCTAAAAATTTGGATAAAACGGTGGTCCGTTTTGGCGGATTGTTTGGGCCGAACCGCAATCCGGGACGGTTTTTCCAAGATAAAAATAGCATTCCAAATGGTTTATCGCCGGTCAATTTAATTCATTTGAAAGATTGTTTGGGTTTGATCGAAGCTGTTCTGAATCAACCTAAAACCGGAATTTACAATGCTGTTGCACCCTCACATCCAACAAAACAGGAATTTTATAGTAAAGCTATTACAAAAATGGGTTTGGCTGCGCCGGAATTTTTAGCGGAGAAAACCGACTGGAAAATTATTCATGCGGAAAAAATTACAACAGATTTTGGTTTCCGGTTTCAGTATCCGGATTTGCTGGCTTGTCTGGATGATCCGGCGGCTTTCTAAGAGTCTGCTTAAATTTCCTCTCATCAATTTTGGCTAAAGCCGCATTTAAGTTATCTACCATCCACGGCCTGAAGGCCGTGGCAATTCGGAAACCATTTTTTGCACTCTTTATACCCGGTAACCAACGAAATTATTCCGGTAATGCTTTTATTAACCTTCAATTGCCACGGCTTTCAGGCCGTGGATAGAATTGACAAACAACAGGCTTTAGCCAAAAATAAAAATATAAAACGACAAAATTTATGGCATAAAAGAAGCACGCTAATTTTCATTCATAGGCTTGCCAAAAGATATGATAGAAATTTAAACAAACTCTAAATTTCTTCTGCAATGAATAAAAATGGCTGCGTAAATTTCAGCATAAAAAACCCATCGTTTTTAGTTTTAAATTGGTTTTGGCTGATTTTTTCTAAACCGATTGCTTCTAAATCAGCAGGGATTTCGTCGATCAAAATCATTTCGCCGACAGCTTTCCATTTGCTGAAACCGCTGCTTACCGGATAAATTTTTTGATCGTTGCTGAAAATTACCAGCGTGATCTGATCTGCAAAAACCAAAAAATCGGCCATGCTTCTTTTACCGGCAATAATATTGACTGCCGGATATTTTTCGCCGATCAAAAACTGCAAACCGGTTTCCAATGCGTCTTCCTCAACCGGAATAATTCGCAAATTATCCTGCAAAAAAGCAGGTTCGTTTTGGGTGAGCAGCACATCAAACTTGATCCCTAAACTGTATAATTTTTCGGCAGATGCATCATTTACCAAAACTGTCGGGCTCCATTCCAGCAGTTGGCCCAAATGATCTTCATCAAATAAATTCAACTCTAAAATTAATAAAGCCGGTTCTTGTTTTTCGCGAACAACATGGTGAGACGACATTACCGTAAAACCTCCGGAATAGACTGGCCGATACAACCATTCGGAGCCTGAATGTGCAACAATGCCGCAACGGTAGCCGAAATATCCGTCATGTGGGTTTCCCGGTTTAGATGTCCGTGCTGGATTCCCCAACCCATAAAAACCAGCGGAATATGCGCATCATACGGGTTCCAGGTGCCGTGCGTGGTTCCTGTTGGCCCGGAACCGGAATACCAGCCCGGTTTTAAAATGATCTGGATTGCACCGCAGCGTTCGCGGTTGTAGCCATTGGTGATGCGGCTGCGCAGTTCATCAGGGATGCTGGCTTCTTCAATATGATCCATATCCACCACGTTGGCAACGCCATTTTGCTGTTGTAAAAACAGCATACAATCTCTCTTTATCTCGCTGATGTCGAGCTTGTTGGCTTTTATTAACGGGTTGTTTAAGTTCACCTGATAATTACCAAAACCAAGCACCAATTTTTTGGCTTTGTATTTATTTTCCAGGATCTGGTTCAGCTCTTTCTGGATGGTATTTCCCGTCCACACACCGGCAGGGATTCCGTGATCGGTTAAAAAGCCGGGATTATTTGCCGCGCCATGATCCGCAGAAAGAAAAACCGTATAATTTCCTTTGCCAACTTTGCTATCCAAATAAGTGAAAAAGCTGGCCAGATCTCGGTCCAAACGCAAATAAGTATCTTCGATCTCCACCGAATTCAGCCCGAACTGATGCCCGATATAATCCGTTGATGAAAGGCTGACGGCCAGAAAATCAGTTACCGTATTTTTGCCCAAAGCTTCACTTTCGATTGCAGCTTTTGCCAGATCAAGCGTCAGGGAATTTCCGTAAGGCGTACTGCGGATCAAACCTGTGCCGCGTGCCATCATTTCCGAAGTTTTTACCGGAAAAGTTGGCGTTGTCATCCCACCGAAAGCACCTTCATGTTTGTTGTTGTCGGGCTCGCTTTGCAGGTAAGTATTGATCGGGTAAAGCGTGTTCCAGTCCTGTTTTAAATATTTTTGAGCCAACTTTTGATCATTAAAGTTTTTCACCCATAAAGGAAGCTGTTTCATATAATACGTACTCGTGATCCAGTTGCCCGACGCATCATCAAACCAATAAGCTGCGTTGGCCGTGTGCCCGGCCGGCAAAATCCCGCCACGGTCTTTCAGGGCAATACCGATTACTTTAGAACGAAAATTAGTGGCTAAACGAAGCTCATCGGTAACGGTGCTGGCCAGCAGGTTTCTGGGCGACATTTCGCCTGCATTGGAAGTGCTGCCTACTGTTTTTACCGTACTATCTTCGGTACAATAAACCGATTTTCCGGTGGATTGGATGATAAAATCATTCCCGGTCATGCCATGGATTGCCGGGACCGAACCCGTATAAATGCAAGTATGGCCGGCAGCCGTAACCGTTGGGATATAATCAATATTGGTATTTTCGCAGGTAAAACCTTCGTTCAGCATCCGCTTAAAACCACCGTTTTGGTAGCGGTCATAATAGCGGTACAAATAATCCCAGCGCATTTGATCAACCACAATTCCAACCACTAATTTTGGCCTGGGAATGGAAGTTGAAGCAAGATTTACCGGTTTTTTCTGTGCAAAAGAAGTTGTTGCAAAAGCTGCAGAAAGTAGAATTAACGCGTATTTAAACTTCATCCTTAAAGTATTTTCAAGGTGGCTAATATCAGCAATAGAAGTTATTTGCTGTGTGATATTTCTGTTAAGAAAACGCGATTGATTTTGGATTGTTAGTATAAAATTAAAATAACTCATCATCCTTTTTACCCTGTTTAGACGATGAAGGTGATTTCATCAAACCATTTAAAGTTTCATTAAAGCTACTAATGTCGGGCGTCTTTTTTTCAATTTTATCTGTATCCTGAAGAGCTTTTTGCTTTGCTAATGTGGACTTTCAATAAACTCATGTTCTAATTCATTGCTTGATTTTAACGCTTTTAATTGGTTGATTGCTGTTGTGCGTAGAATTTGCAATCTACTAAATTTATCAGTTTGCCCTGAATTGATCATTTCTGAATTGATACTTTCAAGATTTGATAATATTATAAGTTGATGTGTGCTTGCTACATCTCGGATGTTTAGTCCTTTCGTAGATAACGCTGGATTTTTCTCTCTCCACTGCTTAGATGTAAAGCCATACATAGCAACATAAATCATATCTGCTTCTTCGGCAAACACCCAACCTTCTTTCTCCTTTGGCAATTTTTTTAAGGGCAACAGAACTTGTTTGATAGAGTCTGTTTGCAATCTGTAATTAACTTTACTGATATATCTTCTTAAATCCCATCTATTTGACGACTGTTCAACTTCTTTTAGTCTTTGAAATTCTTTCAGAACAAGCAATTTGAACATTGGACTTAGCCACGTACAAAATTCTAATGCTAAATCTTTATGGGCAAAAGTTCCTCCATTATTACCTGATTTTGATAAAATACCTATTGCTCCTGTAGCTTCAGTCCATTTTTTAGGAGTTAGATTAAAGCTGTTTAATCCTGCCTCTTTTCTAAAGGTGTCGAATTCGACACCTTTGAAATTCGGATTATTAATGGTCTCCCAAAGTCCTAAAAATTCAACAGTATTACGATTTCGCATCCAATTTCTGATATGATCTGCACCATCTTCTCCTCGCACAATATCTGTTAAACTAACATATACTTCATTGCCTACTTGTAATAAGGTAATCTCTTTATCTTGTACGCTTATAGTAACCATTTTTTGTTAGTTATAAAGTATTGTATTCCTTGGTGGAAATTATAATCAAATATAAATTATTCTACTAATAATTACTCCAAAAACGTCAGTAAACTATGCTGGCTTGCCGTATGAAAATCCCGCCAAACGCGGTTGATTTCTGTATCCGGACTGGCGGCCAGCAAACCGCAATAAGGATACAATTCATCCACTGTTTCCCGGGATTTTTTGGCAAGCAACCGGCTCGTTCTGCTCACCTCTTGCAATGCTTCTTTTACCATACTTTTTTTATCCTGTAAAAGAAGCATCCAGGATTGATCCAAAGCCTGATAAAACCCTTGCCGTATTTGCCGGAATTCAATTTCCAAGCTTTTAAAAGTATTTCTTAAAACGGTTTTTTGGTTGATAGAAAGTTTATCCTGACCGATTTTTTCTGTAAAAACAACTTCCGCCAAATCCATAAAATGAATGGCCATGCCCGAAAGATTAGCTGCCAGCGTAGCTTCCGCCAGTTGCAAAAACGGATAGCGGTACAAAGGCCCGTCAACCAAAGCAAAATCCGGGTTGATCTTGAAACTTTGATCCGCAGAAACCTTCAAATTCTTGATCTCAAAAGCATCACTGCCGGTTCCCATCATGCCTGTATATTTCCAGGCGGAAATCAACTTAACATCTTTTTTATTTAGGATGAAGGATAAGATCAGCGGATTTCCGTCTTCGCCTAAAACCGTTTCCTGTGCTTCTTTTACCACACAATTTGCGGTGAAATGTGTGGCGTGTTGCGCGCCGCTGGCATATTTCCAGCTTCCGTTCAATATAAAACCACTGCCTGAAATTGTAGCCGTTCCGTTGGAGGCACCGCTGCCAGCGAGGCAAACTTTTGGGCCTGCAAAAATTAAGGATGCTTCTTTTATCGGCATAAAACCGGCAAACCAGCCCGCGCCGCTGCATAGCGTGATTACCCAGCCAACGCTGCCATCGGCCCAGGCCAGGCTTTCTTCTAACCGCACCATTTCCGGTAGCGGTTTTTCTGTCCCGGAGTAAACTTCGGGCACCAATAATTTAAACCATTGCTGCTGGTAAATTAATTCTAATTGTTTGGGTTGAAGCAAACCTGTCCGTTCGGCTTCGGCCGATCCGGAACGGATAATTTCGATCCATTCCGGTTGTAAAAGATTAGAAGGATGATCAACTTGCATTTTAATTAGTTTGAGCGGTGAGCGGGGAATTCGGGAGCGCAGAAGCATGTTCTTTTCGATAGATTTTCCTCCAGTCAAAATAACCAAAAACAGCCACCACGAACAGGAAAACGGTAAGCAAAGCAAACATGGGCAGGTTTTTATAAAACAGCAACGGTACGGCAAACAGGTTAGACACGTTTAAAACAACCCAGTTTTCGATTTTTCGGCGTGTTAGCAGCCACGTACCGGCCCATGCAGAAGCCGAAACAAAAGCATCCCAAACGGGAACGTTTGAAGGTGTGAAGTTTTTAAGTACCAGGTATAAAACCAACCATCCTGCAAAAGTAATTACGGCTGTAATAACCCACTCCTGTTTGGTGGTAAAAGTAATAGGCACAGGCGGTTCGTTTCGTTTCCGCATCCAAAACCACCAGCCGTAAATGCTCATCACTACATAATAAATATTAAGCAGCGTTTCGGCAAAAAGCTGTGCTTCCAGCAATAATATAATAGAAACCCCGGTGCTGATCAACCCTGCCGGATACAGCAAAACGTTGTTGCGTTTGGCCAGCAAAACTTCGGCAACGCCAAATATTACCGCAACCCATTGCAACCAACTGGTTTCGCGAATTTGTTCAAGAAAAAGTTGAAACCAGTGATGTAAGTTCATGTTGTGATGCTTCTTTTATCAACCTAAAACCGCAAACTTAAACCAGCCAGGAAATTGCGCGGTGCCTGCGGATAGTAATTGTTGTAGTTCTTTATTTTTCCGCTTTCGATATCCGGATAAGTGGCACCATTTGGCTCATATTTTTCACTAAAAATATTATTGATAAGCAGTGTTGCCGTTATATTTTTGATGGCTTTTAAGTTGAAACCGTAACGCAAGCGGATATTGTTCACAAAAAAAGCATCCAGTTTGCGGTCTTTATCGGAAGTATTGTCCAGATACTGCTTGCTTACATATTTGCTGATCAGGGCAATTTCCCCGCCCTTGATTGGCCGATAACCTAACTCACTCGAACCAATAAAATCCGGCGAAAAAGCAATGTCTGTTTTTTTGTATTGCTGATATAATTCCGTCTGTCCGGTATCGTAATTGTACAAATACTGCTGGAAGTTTTTCACTTTATTGGTGCTTAAAGCTGCGGCAACCGACCAGTAAAGTGGTTGTGCGATTTGAAATCTTCCATCAAATTCTACACCTGCACGATAGCTGTCTTTCACGTTACTGCGGATAGCTGCACCAACATCATTCAAGCTTCCGGTAAGAACCAGCTGGTTATCATACAACATATAAAAACCATTAATTCCTCCTGTAAAAACGCCTTGCTGTGTGCGGTAACCTGCTTCAAAATCGTATAAAGTTTCTGCTTTTGGGCGACTTGCTGGCGTAGAATTAACATAATCATCACGGTTAGGTTCATGATTTCCTACTGCAAAAGAAGCATACAGATTATTAGCCGGATCGACTTGAAAACTTAAACCAACTTTTGGATTAAAAAAGTTAAGCGTTGCCGATTGCTGCACGTTGTTAAGGTTTTGATCGAAACCTAAAAAAGAATAATACACGCGGCGGTATTGCAAATCAGCATACAAATTCAGTTTGTCCAACTGGTAATTTACTTTTCCGAAAATGTTGAAATCGGTTTTAAAAGCATTGTTGCGCGAGTATTCATAATCCGGTGTAATATTGGTACTTTTCTGCGTCCATTCGATCCGGTTATAATGCTGTCCGCGGTACTGGTTGTAAGCACCGCCTAAAGTAAAGTTCAGGTTTTTTTGTGCCTGGTAATTGAGGTTGTAGGTAACGCCGTAGAAATAATTATTGAGCCACAATCTTCGGGTCAAATCAGTTGTTTTGATCGTATCTCCGCCCATAATTACCGGCGTTAAACCATAATCAGCTACAGTTTGTCCGATTTTATATTCCTCGTAATAACCGCTTCCCTGCGTGTAATGCAAAGCGCCGTTAAAAGAAAGTTTATCCGAAAGTTTCTGGCTGAACAGCAACTGGTAATGGTTTTGAATATAATTATCCGTTTGATTGTTGTAGAAATTGCCGTTCGGCATCAACCCTAACTCGTTATAAGTTCGGTCGCCGCTTAATAATTTATCTTCCGGAACGCCATCCCAGGCCTGGTAAGTTTTTTCTGAGCCGGAATAAACGTTCAATCGGACCAACGTATTTTTACCGTAATAAGCACCGGAAAGGAAGTAAGATTTAAGGTCAGAAGAAGCCCGGTCAATATAACCATCAGAATGAATGCGTGACAAGCGGCCATCAAACGTAAAATGATTTGCAATTAAGCCAGAACCTAAGCTTACTGTGTTTTTTACAGTTCCATACGAGCCAACCGTGTTATCCAACTGTGCATAAGCCGTATCTTGCCGGGTTGTGGTTTGCACGTTGATGCTGGCACCAAAAGCGCCCGCCCCATTGGTAGAAGTGCCCACGCCGCGCTGGATCTGGATATTATCAACCGAAGAAGCCAGATCGGGCAGATCAATAAAATAACTTCCCTGGCTTTCGGCATCGTTTAAAGGAACGCCGTTGATGGTAACATTGATCCGTGTAGCATCAGAACCGCGGATACGGATTCCGGTATAACCCACGCCAGCACCAGCATCCGAAGTAATTACGGCGGAAGGCGTTTGGTTGAGCAGATAAGGCAAATCCTGGCCTAAATTATTTTTGGCCAGTTCTTTTTTGCTGAGGTTGGTGTACGTAAAACCTGAGTTTTGTGCCGTCCGGGTTGCGCGCACAAAAACTTCGTCTGCTTCGACAGTGCTTCTTTTAAGGGCAAAATTTTGGGATTGATCAGCCTTGATGGTAACGATTTCCTGCATTTGCTGATAACCAATGTAACTAATAATCAGATTGTAACTGCCGGATTTCAAATTACGAAAGCGAAAATTTCCATTAACATCCGATGCTTCTTTTATCGGTGTTTTTTCAATACTGATGCTTGCGCCGGGCAAAGTTTCGCCGGTTTGTGCATCAATAATTTTCCCCGACAGGGAAAACTGGGCCGCAGCCAAAAATGGCAGCAGCAAGGCTGTAAAAGCCAGTAAAAATTTTTTCAAAATGTTTAAAATAAACTGTAGTTAAACCATCTGCCCGCCAGGGCGAACGCGCAGTACACTTAACTTTTTACCTCTCCCTACGCCGGCATTACCCGGATCAGGTGCGGAAAGCGGCCAGCTTTCGGCTTTTAGCAATCAGCTTTCAGCAAATAGCTGGTTTCTGATTGCTGACGGCTACTGGCTATCAGCTCTCCTGGGTTTGATCTCAGCCTGTTTTTCAGTTGGTAGTTCACAATCTGCAGATGGTTAACTATTACCAAGCAAGGCACCCCTTGAGAATTTGGGCAAAGATAGTTTTCTAATCGATATATGCTAATGCTATTTTTAGATTGAGTAAATTTTACTGGTAAAAGAAGTATTGGTTTATGATTTACAATTTCACTTTAACTTGAAATCGCATTTTGCGACTTCAAGTTAAAGCAGTAAGTTCTGATTGTGTACATTTGATAAAGCAATTATTATGTATACCCAATTAAAAGAAAAGTTAATTGCCAAAATTGATAGTACCAATGATGAAGAACTTTTACATCAACTCTTGCGTGTGCTTGATTTAGAATCTAAAACAGATGAATATTACTCTTTAAGTGAAGATGAGGAAAATGCTGTAAATGAAGGTATTGCACAATTGGATAAAGGAGTTTTTTTGTCAAATGAGGAAGCAAACAGCCAAGCGGATCAATGTCTAAACAGATAAAATGGTTTGTCGGTAGTTAGGCTATTAGAAGCAAGAGTATAAATTATGCAAAATATTTAATATTTATATCTTTAATGAATTTTACATATGAAGATTGTTTCTATATCATCTTCAAAAAAATCAAGGTTAAAACTAAATGAATAAGGATTTTTTGAAAGAGGCTATAAAATTTTATACAGAATTATTAAAATTAACGTTTGTTTTAAGTATAGGTTTATCAGCTGGTTTATTTGCTTTGGTTTTAAAATCAGAAAAAACTAACGGAGAACTATTGGGTTTGTATTTAGGAATTGTAGGATTGATCACATTTCTTAATATCACAGTATATCTATTTATAACTGTAATAAAATTATTATCAAAACTTAAGGAATCTAACTAATGATTATTTCAAGCTCAATATTAATAATTATAATTATCAGTTCATTACTCATATTTGGAGTTTTTCTTTGTATCGAACTGTTTCTCTTACACAAGAAAATTTTTAGCATTCCACTTCCACCTCCAATAGAAGCATCAGAACCTTCTCATCATTCATATATAATTCACCTTGAAACTTCAGCAGTTAATTTAAAAACTTTTAAAGAAGGAAAGGTTGAAATCAAAGAATACACCGAAGCACCCGTGGTAAGTAAAGAAGCATTTGTTACGGGTGAAGTTTCATTAGAAAAAGAAATTGATAAAGCCGATAAAACAGTTGAAGGAACGGTTCGTAAGACTGAAATAGATACAGAAAATTTTTACTGAGGCTACTAACAAACTTAATATTGGAAGTAAATTATTCAGAAACGAAGACACTAATAGCGGTTTTTACAAGTAGTTGAAATTTATTTTATTTGACACTCTTAAAAGCCACAGGCTAATATTAACTTGTGGCTTTTTTGTACTACTATAAATTTGAAATATTTAAGATACTATTTGCTTGTACTATTGTAATAAAGCCATTATAAAGCTTAACATAAATACCTAAAATTCCAGTTAGTGTTATATTTAACCCGATATCGTAAGTTTCTTCCTTTCCGCCTTTCGCCCCAAAATCCTACTCTTACAAATTCAAACAAAAAAGCATAAACTGCTCAGAACAAATACTTGCGGCGAATTAAATCTGAATGATCTTAACAAAATGGTATCCAACAGTATAAGTTATGAGTGAAAAATAAGATTTTAGGTTAATTTTTATGCCGATAAAAGAAGCATCTGATTTTTAAAATGCCGACGTAGCTCAGCTGGTAGAGCAACTCATTCGTAATGAGTAGGTCGCAGGTTCGATCCCCGTCGTCGGCTCATCAAATCAACCCAAACTAAACCAATGGAAACCGGACCTTTTGAATTTTACATACACTATTTAGGCGAAAAAGTCTTGTGCCGGATTGAACCGCAAGGCGATGATTATCAAACTTATTTTGACGGAAAATATCAAACTAAAATCCGTTTCGATCAGCACGGCCACTGCTATCAACTGGGCGGGGAAACGCTAAACCAGGAAACGATGCAGGCAATTGAAGACGGCATAGAAAGCCAATTGCTATAAACCAGCGCAAAACTTTATCTTTGAAGCAACGTTCTGAAAATACAAAACAAATTTAACCCTTTAAAAGAAGCACAATGGATACCTTGAAAAAATTTGCCGCCATGGAAAAAATCGTCCACGAACTGGAAGATTTGAAAAACAGCCAGCAGGCAATCATTCAAAAAATCGGCAAAATCGAAGTTGATAATATGGATTTAGGTGATAAACGCCTTGAAAAAGAATTGCCTGATATGCATCAGCGTATTGCTGACAACCTGGACGCGATTGCTGATATCCTGGCGTATTTTGCCGGAAATACCGATAAGTTCCATGATACAAATAATGTTGATGCTTTGAAAGAACAGCAAGCGATAAGGGAAGCAGCCGGAAACGCAGAATAATTTTTCGATTTACCCTGAAAAGCAAAAAGGCACCAACTGGTGCCTTTTTTTATGTGGTAAAAACAGTATCAGCTTAAGATGAAGCTCGGTCTTTTCGGATCAGTTTTCTCCCGATAAAAATAAATACAGCACCAAGAAAAGTAAAAACCAGCAAAAGCAACAGCGAGTTTATGGCCACTTGTGCATAACCAAACGTTTTTACATCTACAAAAAAATAGGGATAAAAGCCAGTTGTTGCTCCTCGGATGATGATGTAAATCAAATACATGAACGGGAAAATAAGCCAGCTTGGAAGCTGTTTCCACTCCAATCCATCTTTTGAAACTAAAAAAAGCCAGTACAAAATATACATCACCGGCACAACCAAATGCAGCAATTCATCAACCGGTTTATACAGACCTTTTGGATGCCAGAACTGGCGCAGCACCAAATTATAAACCAAACTGACAATGGTAATGTAAACCGCAATGGCAGTAGCGGTGGAAATTTTTGAAAAAAACCGGCCGAAATCAGTTTCGGGGATTAGCAAAATGACGCTCAGGCTGAAAGCAACCAAAATATTGCTTTGAATGGTGAAATAACTCAATAGTTGCACCACGCTTCCGGCAAGCGTTCTTCCTTTTGCCAAATAATCCGGGATAGAGATCATAAACTGCATTACCACTGCAATCCAGGCCATGATTGCAATCAGACCGATAAAAAAAGCATATTTGAGTCTGGGTTTTCGATCCATTTTCAGCGAAATTATAATTCTGCTAAAACTATATAAAATTCCAAAAGTAAATCTGATTACTCTACACTTTTGCCTTTCATAGCCACGCCAATTGCCTGATCCATCAAACGTTCTGCAAACGGTTTTGTGAATTCGTTTAGCAAATCAATCTGCTTGTGGATCAAGTCTTTATCGCCCAAAGTCAAGGATTCCTTCAGTTCAGCCACTAATTTCAACGTATCTGTAATTTCTGTTGCAGCCAAATAAGCTACATTTTTTTCTACAAAACGCTCAACGGTGTAAACCATTTGTTCGCCTTCTGTCCGGGCTTCAATCAGCATACGTTGCTTTACGTCGTCCTGCGCATGCGTGATGCTGTCCATCAGCATTTGCTCCACTTCGGCATCGGTCAGGCCGTAAGCTGGTTTTACTTCTACTTCCTGCTTCACTCCGGAACGTTGTTCAACTGCTTGAATCGTTAAAATGCCATCCGCATTCAGCAAAAAGTTAATATCCACTTTAGGGAAACCTGCGGGCATGGACGGGATTCCTTTCAGATCAAATTCGGCCAGTTTGCGGTTTTCTTTTACCAGATCGCGTTCGCCTTGATAAACCGCAATTTTCATATTGATTTGTCCATCGATGGACGTTGTATATTGTCGTCCGGCTTTGGTCGGGATTTTAGCATTTCGCGGGATAATCACATCCATCAAACCGCCCATTGTTTCGATGCCCAGCGAAAGTGGCGTAACATCCAGCAGCAAAATATCAGTTCGGTTTCCGGCCAGAATATCCGCCTGAATTGCAGCGCCCAAAGCCACCACTTCATCCGGATTCACTTCATCATGCACACGGCGATTGAAAAATTCGCCTACCATTTTTTTCACCAAATGTGTTCTGGTTGAGCCGCCCACCATCACCACTTCATCAATATCGCTCACTTCCAAACCGGCATCTTTCAGCGCAAGCCGGCAACTGTCAATCGTTTGCTGCACTTTCGGCAAAATCAATTCTTCAAAAGTATTACGGTCAATGGTGCACCAGATATCACCAATTTTTTCATTAAACAAACTCTGGTGTGCAAACGCTTTTTTCGCTTCTTCCGCTTTCAACCTCAATTCCTGCTGCGGAAGGCCATGCTGTTTTTGCAGGTTATTTTTTTGGATCCAGTAATCCACAATCAAACGGTCAAAATCATCTCCGCCCAAAAAAGTATCGCCGTTGGTTGCCAAAACTTCAAAAATCCCGTTCTGGATTTGTAGGATCGAAACATCAAACGTGCCTCCGCCCAAATCATAAACGGCAATGGTTTTGGTTTCTTCGGGATTTAAACCGATGCCATAAGCCAGACTTGCGGCCGTTGGTTCGTTTACAATCCGCAGCACATCCAAACCGGCCAGCTTCCCGGCATCGCGGGTTGCTTGTCTTTGAGAATCGTTAAAATAAGCCGGAACGGTAATCACTGCTCTGTTTACCGGTGTTTTTATGGCATGTTCGGCGCGTTCTTTCAGCTCTTTCAAAATCAAACCCGACAATTCTACCGGTGTATAAAACGTGTCTCCTACTTTAATTTTGACCAAACTTTCAGTATCGTCATCAATTATTTTATAGGAAAAGAAGTTCTGGTAATCAGCTACATCTTTGTAAGAACGTCCCAGCAACCGCTTCACCGAAAAAATCGTTTTTTGCGGATCGCTGATTAAAAAGTTTTTGGCTTCATTTCCAACCGTAATCTCGCCCGAAACCCCAAAATGGATTATCGAAGGAACCAAAACGCCTTTGCCGGTATCGTTGATCACCTGCGGATTTTTGTCCGGGTTGATAAAAGCCACCAGCGAATTGGTGGTGCCGAGATCAATGCCGACGATAATTTCTTCCTGCTGGATGGAACCGGTGCTGAGGTTGATTGAAATTGTAGCCATAATGCCGCAAAGTTAGGAGTTTTGCGAAACAGCGTGTCATGTGAGTGTAGAAGGGGTTTTGCAATGTAAAGCATCATGGGCTTTCGCCCTCTTTACGTTCTTTTTGCTTGAACAAAAAGAACCAAAAATTCAAGACAAACCCGATCCCTCCGAGCGTTTTGTCCGGCCTTCCCGCACCGAGGCGGAGACCTGTCGCTTCCGAATGTCCGGGCAGTTATCTTGTACTGTTAAAGGATTTTTTAGATGCTTCTTTTATCGGTATAAATTAGGCGGATCGAAATGATGGTTCTTATTTTTCTTTCGATGGCAGAGCCGTTTGCAAGGAAGGTAGCCGCCCAGGCGCGCAGGGCTGAATGCCGCCCGGAGGCGATCCGGCATTCTTGATTTCGTTGGTTCTTTTTGTTCAAGCAAAAGAACGCACAAGTGAAAAAAATTAAAAAAACCTTTCGTTACATTCAGAATAACAAATCAGTACAACTTCAAAATAAATAAATTGATTAATTTCCGTCCCTTAAAACCAGGTCAATAAATGTCCGTCTTTTTCAAATTTACTGCAATACTGTTTTTATCGACCCTTTTTTGTTGCCGATTACAAGCCCAGACCTTTGGCGGCAACCCGCCATCCGTCCATTGGCAGCAAATTAATACCAAAGAAGTAAGGGTAATTTTTCCGCAAGGACTGGATTCTTCGGCACAGCGCGTGGCCAATATTATCGAATATCTGCACCGCGATTTGGCACCGACAATTGGTTTCCGGCAAAAAAAAATCAACATTGTGCTTCAAAATCAAACTACCATTTCCAACGGTTATGTGGGTTTGGCACCTTTCCGCAGCGAATATTATCTCACACCAGATCAGAATAGTTTTGAGCTGGGCAGTTTGCCCTGGACGGATCAGCTGGCCATCCACGAATACCGGCATGTGCAGCAATACAATAATTTTGATATCGGGCTGACCAAGATTTTTCACACGATTTTTGGAGAAGGCGGTCAAGCGGTTTTAAGTACGCTGACCGTGCCGAACTGGTTTTATGAAGGCGATGCTGTTTTTAACGAAACGCTAACGAGCAGGCAAGGCCGTGGCCGCTTGCCGTTTTATTATAATGGTTACCGTGCACTTTGGTCGGCAGATAAAAACTACAGCTGGATGAAGCTGCGCAACGGTTCGTACCAGGATTTTGTGCCTGATCATTATCCGCTGGGCTACATGGAAGTGGCTTACGGACGCGAAAAATACGGTCAGGATTTTTGGAAAAAAGTAACGCACGATGCAGCATCTGTAAAAACCACTTTCCGTGGAGCAGTAAAAATATATTCGGGCGAAAGTTATCCGAAGTTTAGAATTCATGCGCTGGATTATTTTAAGGAACAGTTTGCTGCGGAGGATCAAAAGCAAACTCAAGCCAAACATTTTGTGGCCGATCAGGAGTTTCCGGCTTTTATCAATGATACTTCTTTTATCTATGTAAAATCTACTTATAGCAAAGTGCATGAATTTGTGCTACGGAACGGAACGGTGGAAAAAGTGATCCGAAAGCGTGATGCTTCACTGGATAATCAGTTTTCGTACAAAAACGGAAAAATTGTTTATGCTAGTTTCCGGCCGGATTTACGCTGGAATTATAAGGATTTCAGTAGTTTACAATTATTGGATGTTGCCAGCGGAACCCAAAAAACCATTACTCAAAGAAGCAAATATTTTTCGCCGGATTTGAGTAAAGATGGCAAAACAATTATCGCCGTTTTGCAATCTCCGCTGGGAAAAAGCGAACTGCATTTGATCGATGTGGCCAGCGGAAACCTGATTCGCAAAGTGCCAAACTTGGAAAATGTGGTTTATACTTACCCAAAGTTTTTGGATGACGAAACCGTGATTTCCGCAGTGAGGAATCCAAATGGAAAAATGAACCTGGCAGAAATCAACTTAAAGAATGGTAAAATTATTAACCTGACACCTGCGAGTTTTAAGGTGATCGGCTTCCCGACAATCAAAAAAGACACAATTTATTTTACGGCTACTGCGGAGAAAAACGATGCTTTGTTTGCCCTTACTTTATCCGACCGAAAGATTTATCAGCTTAAAAACAGTACGATGAATGCGCTGATTGGTAATTATCAGGCAACTGCAAACAACCACGCCATTTTGTACAATAGTTTTACGGCTACAGGTTATGAACTGCATCAAACTGAAAATAAAGACATTACGTGGCAACCGGTTACAGAAACTGAACTAGCTTCTCCCCTTTCCGACTTCAAGATCAGCAATTTGGAAAAAAACAATGCTGATTTGCTGGCTTCCGTTCCAAATAAAAAATTCACTACTGAAAAATATAATGGTTTGTCGCATTTGTTCAATTTTCATAGTCTGGTCCCTTCTTTCAGCGATCCGGATTATACGCTGGCTTTGGTTGGCGAAAATATCCTGAACACTTTTCAGCCGGAGATTTTTGGCACGTATAACCGCAATGAAGGCTATAAAGAAATTGGTTTTAATGCGGTTTATGGCGCGCTTTTCCCTTATCTGTCCGGCGGCGTAAATTATACTTTTGATCGGCGCGCTTTATTTCGTGGCAGCAATTTGTACTGGAACGAAACACAAATTCAGGGTGGTTTTACCGTTCCGCTCACTTTCAGCAACGGCCGCACTTTTAGCAATCTGAGTTTCGGTAGTAATTATGTGTACAACCAAAGTGCTTACAAAGGCAATTTTCAGGCTTTGCCGGGCACACAATCTTATAGCTATCTTGATAATTCCGTCCGATTAAGCAGTCAAAACCAGAAAGCTTACCAGCAAATTTATCCGGGTTTCGCACAAAATATCAGCCTGAATTATAAAGTTGCCGCCACGCATTACAGTGCCAATCAGTTTTTAGCAAACGGTTATTTTTATTTTCCGGGAATTTTCAAGAACAATAGTTTGGTAATTAATGCGGCTCATCAGCAACACAGCGGTGCCAACGGATTGAGTTTATTTTCTAATCAGCTGCCATTTTCCAGAGGTTATACGGCGGAAAATTTGAGTAAAATGGATAAACTGGCTGCCAATTATCATTTTCCGGTGGCTTATCCGGATGCGGGTTTTGCCAGCTTCTTTTATCTGCTTCGGATTCGGGCCAACGTGTTTTATGATTACACCAAAGCCAGTGATGTTTACACCAACGGACAGCCTTTCAAAGCCAATTTCCGCTCGGCCGGAAGCGAAATTTATTTTGATTCGAGCTTGTGGAACGAACTGCCTTTTACTTTTGGTTTCCGCTACACGCATTTGCAGGACCGGGATTTATTTGGCGGAAACGGCCCAAACCGCTTTGAGTTGATTGTACCGCTGAGCTTCTTTTAGCACATAAAATTTTGTTTTCAACAGTTGCATTTCTCATCAAAACAGTATTTTCGCCGATAAAAACAGCATGTTGCTCCAAAAAATCAAAGCTTTAAAAACCGGTTTCAAACCGCCCAAAATTTTGATTATTGGTGATTTGATGATCGATCAATACATCTGGGGCGATGCAACGCGGCTTTCTCCGGAAGCACCGGTGCCGATCGTATGTGTGGAAAAAGAATCAAGCACGCTTGGCGGAGCCGGAAATGTGGCGCAAAACTTATTGTCTTTTAAAGCTGAAGTGATTGTGGCCGGGTTGGTTGGCGGTGATGCGGCCGGAAAAGAATTGTTGAAAGTTTTGGCCGAAGAACACGCAGACACCAGCGGGATTGTGCTGGATCAAAACCGGCCGACAACCATCAAAACACGGATTATTGCCGGAAGCCACCAGATTGTTCGGGTTGACCGGGAAACAACTGCTGCTATTGGTCGGGAATGCGAAGATGAACTGTTTAACAAAATTTTGCCTTATTTTGAAACTTCCGATCTTGTACTGTTTTCGGATTACAATAAAGGTGTTTTTTCCCCTTCGCTTTGCAGCAGGATTATCAACCATTGCAATTCTATCCGCAAAAAAGTAATTGTTGACCCGAAAGGATTAGATTTTGCAAAATATCGTGGTGCTTACCTCATCAAACCCAACAAAAAAGAACTGGCGCAGGCTGTTAAATTTGAGAAGATCAGCAATACCGAAGATCTAAAAAATGCTGCTTCGGCTTTGTTTCATCAAACAAATTCTGATTACGTAGTTGTTACTTTGTCCGAAGGCGGAATTGCAATTCTTACCCCAGATACTTACCAGCTTTTAAAAGTTAAAGCGACAGAAGTTTTTGATGTAACCGGTGCCGGTGATACGGTTTTGGCTACGCTGGCTTACTTTACAGCTTTGGGTTTTACGGTGGAGGAAGCCTGCGAACTGGCCAATCATGCGGCGGCAATTGTGATCCGGCGGGTTGGAAGTGCCAGCACTACAATTGACGAAATTATAGCAGATATGGAAAATGACCATAACTAAAATGGTAGCCGAAGAACTGAAAAATCATCAGGAATTAATTGCCAGGGTAATTGACATGCTTCTTTTACCGATAGAAAATGGTTGCGCCATGATCAACGAAACCATATTAAACGGCCACAAACTGCTGATTGCCGGAAACGGAGGAAGTGCTGCAGATGCGCAACACATTGCTGCCGAATTTACCGGAAGATATGTGAAAGAACGCAAAGCTTTGCCCGCAATTGCCTTATCCACAGATACTTCTGCTTTAACTGCAATTGGCAATGATTATGGTTTTGAGCACGTTTTTAGCAGGCAGTTGGAAGCATTGGCCCGGCCCGGCGATCTTTTTCTGGCGATTTCTACCAGCGGCAACAGCGGAAATATTATAAAAGCGATTGAATCCGCCAAAAAAATGAATTGTAAAGTTTTGGGATTATCCGGACGAGATGGCGGAAAAATGAATGCAATTTGTGATTTAAATATTGTTATTCCTTCGGATACTACGGCACGGATTCAGGAAATGCACATGCTGATCGGACATATTTTTTGTAAAGCTGTGGATGATTTATTTTAGCATTGTACAATCTTCCTTTTTTATTGTTAAAAGAAGTATCCGCTTAAATCTTAAACTCAATTGTTTAATGATTTCAAGTATATTTGGCGTATTAAAAATCTAAATCAAAACGTTCAAAAACCTTTTTAATAACCCAAAGCAAAACACTTAAGTTTTATTTAGATGGACATTCAATTAAAACATCAAATTGCAGAAAAAATCATTCAAAGCAACGATGATTTTTTGCTGAATGAAATAAAGTCATTAATCGGATTGTCCGAAGGCGATTTTTGGGAAGAATTGCCGATTGAAGTAAAACATGGGATAAACAAAGCAAAGGCAGAACTTGACCGCGGCGAAGGTATTGCTCATGACGACGTAATGTTGGAAATAGAGAAACGGTTTTTAAACCGATAATGGCATCTTATACTGTTATCTGGTCTCCAAATGCAAGATTAAGCTATTACCAAATTTTAGAATACCTGGAAGAGCGTTGGCCAATAAAAGTGTTGGAAAACTTCATGAACCGAACAGCAGAAGTATTAAACCTTGTTTGCGAAAACCCCTTACTTTATCCTTTTTCAAAAGAAAATGAAATTCATAAATGTGTTATTGTTAAACAAGTGAGTTTGTTTTACAGAATAAAAGAAACGTCGGTTGAACTGCTGATTTTTTGGGATAATCGGCAAAGTCCTACAAAATTAATTTTGTAGTTTGTTAATCCTCAAATCACCCGCATCACCTTCCCAACAGTTTTTCCGCTTGACTGCGTTTGTGCATCCGGCTGGCTTCCACCAACACTAACTATCACGCTTCCCGGCAACTCTTTTAAATTTCCCTGTTCGTCCACTAAGGATAAATCTTGTGGCGTTAAAGTAAAGCTTACATTCCTACTTTCCCCGGCTTTTAAAAATATCCGTCTAAAACCTTTTAATGCCCTTATTGGTGCGGCGATTGCTGATTTTGAATGCGACAAATAAAGTTGTACCACTTCTTCCCCATTCATTTTCCCGGTATTGGTTACGCGAACATTTACCATACTGTTTTTACCGGCATAAATTTGTTGCGGAACTTGTAACTGACTGTATTTAAAAGTGGTATAACTCAACCCAAAACCGAAACTATACAAAGGCTTGCCTTTAAAATAACGGTAAGTGCGGTTGTTCATAGAATAATCGGTAAAAGAAGGCAAATCCTCGTCGCTTTTGTAAAAAGTAACCGGCAAACGGCCGGCAGGATTATAATCGCCAAATAAAACATCTGCACTGGCAGTTCCTGCTGCTTGTCCGCCATACCAGGCATTTACAATCGCCGGAATATTTTCAGATTCCCAGGGTGTTGCAATGGCACTTCCCGTCATCATCACAAAAACTACCGGTTTGCCTGTTGCTTTTAAAGCTTTTAACAAGTTGGTTTGTATCTCGGGCAAAGCAATGGAAGTGCGGTCGCCGCCATTAAATCCAGGCTGGTTTACCTTCATTTCCTCACCTTCTAATTTTGGCGAAATTCCTCCGACGAAAATGATGGCATCTGCATCTTTAACCTCATCTGCGATTGCTTTTAAGTCTGGCTTTCCTGTTAAAGTTGATGTAAAATCGATGGCTTTATCATAAACCACATTTGTTCCACTACCCAATTTTTCTTTTATAGCTTGTAAAGGTGTGCTTAATTTGGAAGGATGTCCGTTATAATTTCCTAAAACAGTAACTGAATCATTGGCATTCGGATCTAAAACAGCAATTTTTTTTAGTTTTTTACTCAACGGAAGTGTTTGCTGCTCGTTCTTTAGCAACACGATGGATTGATGTGCCATTTTTAAGGCATGTTCCTGGTGTGCCGGACTTTCTAAAACACTTAACGGAATTTGTGCAAACTTTACTTGCCCTGCGGGATCAAACATACCCAAACGAAAACGGATGGTAAACAATCTTTTTACAGAAACATCAAGTTGTTGTTCTGTAAGTTTTTTATCCTGTACCGCTTTAATTAATGATTTATAAGTTACATTTCCGCATTCTACATCTGTTCCGTGTAAAACGGCATCCGCAGCAGCACTTTCTGCATCGGTACTGGTTTTATGACGTTCGTAAAAATCATCAATTGCACCGCAATCCGAAGTTACGTAACCTTTAAAATTCCATTCGTTGCGCAAAATATTGTTCATCAGCAGATCGCTGCCACAGCAAGGCTGACCTTTAAAAGCATTGTAGGCACACATTACGCCTGCTACTTTTGCATTGACTACCAATTCATGAAAAGCGGGCAAATAGGTATCCCACAAATCATGGTCACTTACATTTACATCAAACTCATGCCTTGAAGGTTCTGGCCCGCTATGGATGGCGTAATGTTTTGCACAAGCTGCTGCTTTTAAATACTTCGGATCGTTCCCTTGCAAACCAGAAACAAAAGCTTTTCCCAAAGTTCCGGTTAAAAACGGGTCTTCTCCATACGTTTCTTGCCCTCTGCCCCAACGCGGATCGCGAAAAATATTAATGTTTGGCGTCCAATAAGTTAAGCCCAAATAGATTCCGGTTTTGCCGGTACGTGTACTTTCATTGTTAATCGCCCGGCCTTCTTCTGCTGTATAATCAGCCATCTGATGCAAAGAGTTGGTATCAAAAGTAGCCGCCATAGCAATTGCCTGCGGATAAACGGTTGTTTTGAAAGAGGTACGCGCTACGCCATGCAAACACTCGTTCCACCAGTTATAAGCCGGAATATGGAGGCGCGGAATAGCAGGTGCAGCATTGAGCATCTGGTAAACTTTTTCTTCTAAAGTTAAGCGCGAAACCAAGTCGTTAACGCGGGCATCAATCGGTAAGTCGGGGTCTTCAAACTGATACAAATAATGCTTTTTAATTGACCATGAAGGAAGCAGGAACAGTAATAAAGTTGCAATCGCAGCCAGGTTAAAAAAGTTTTTCTTCATTTTTATTTAGGTCTTAGTTGGAGGGAAATGAGGTACGAATATATTTCTTTTTATGAACGAACCTCAATTTTTACCCGGTAAAAGAAGCATCCATAAACTTTCTTTTAAATTGATTTTAAAGTTTAAATTAACCGTTTAATTTTTACCATGATAAAAACAGTATTTGTTTTCCTGCTGATTGTTACTTCTGCCTCGGTTAAGGCGCAATACAACAGCAAAGTGTACAATTTATACTTGGATTTTAACAAAGCACAATCCGAAAATGATAATGCAAAAGCTATGTTAAAGGCGGATAGTATTTTGAATAGTTTTGAAAAACTTCCGGCCAAAGCAGAAATTAGTTTTTACGGGAGATTAGCCAAACTGTACGAAGATCAGCATCAGCCCGAAAAATCAATTATTTATAACGAAAAAGTTGTAGCGGCCGTGCCCGATTATTACGTTTCGCACCGCGCTTTGGGCTATTTATATTTACTGCCGATGAATGCTTTGGTAGAAAAAATCAATCAATTTAAAGGCAATCGCACAAATCACGAAAAATACAAAGCACAATATTTTAAGCTGATAAAAACAGCATTGCCGCATCTGGAAAAAGCCGAAGCCTGCGACCATGACGAGCAAACTTTGAACCTGATTAAAAGCTTGTATCAGAAATTAAATGATTCGGCTGGTTTGGCTTCTTTGGATAAAAGATTGAAAGTGTTGAAAGTGCATTGCATTGATCTGCTGACCGATTAAGACACTGCTTTTACAACCACAATTTCTTCTGAATTTTTTTCTTCTTTTTTTATAAAAAACCTGGAATTGTATTTTTGGGCTAATATATTTGCTTCCGGCCCGGCAATTAATCCGGCACCTTTAATGGTTGATCCGATCACAATCCCGGCACTAATCAACACTAAATTTTTAATGATATATTGCCCTTCCATAGTAGGGACTAAAATAGAATTTGCAAATGTTTCATGCGGAAAAAACAGCATCGGCAAAAACGTACCGGCCATTTGGAAATACAATAACAGCAGTGTAAAATCAAGCATGATGTTAGTCAGCAATCCGGCACCGATCAAAGTTTCCCAGGTAGCCAAAATATAAACTGAGATATTTCCCGGAACCAAACCAAAAGTAAGTTTGCTGATGGTGCGCGCTGCCAGCATTTCTGCAGGGCTCAAACCATGAAAGAATTTCAACATCCCAAACCAAAAAAAGATGATGCCTAATGCAATCCGCAATATCCTAATTCCGTGTTTTATTTTCCAGGAAACCATTTTGAGTTCCAGCAAACTAAGTTTCTGATAAAGGGACATCGGCATAAAGTTCAGGTTAAATATTTAGCCATCTACGCGGATTATCTGTTATTAGTTTTAACAATCTAACTGGATGTTGACTTAGATTTTACAAACTTTTTTAAAAACAAATCCGTTTGTTAAATTATGAAACGCTTAATATTAATCGCCTTTACTGCTGCATCTGTTAGCATTTTCGGATGCCAAAATATCAACGGCCAAAACAAAACGGCAGCCAATCAACCCAAAAGAAAAATTGTAAAAAGCAATACGGAGTGGAAAAAAGAATTATCTCCAACGGCTTACAACATTATGGTTGAGCGGGGCACAGAAGAACCTTTTCATAATGCTTACTATAACAACCATGAAAAAGGCATCTACGTGAGTGCTTCTACCGGTGAGCCGTTATTTTCTTCTGGTGATAAGTTTGAATCCGGAACAGGATGGCCAAGCTTTGTGAAGCCGATTGACCCAGGCAAAATCGAAATTGTGCATGATAGCAGCTACGGCATGGACCGTGATGAAGTGATTGAAAAAAGTACAGGTTTCCACTTAGGCCATGTTTTTGATGACGGCCCGGCAGATCGTGGCGGAAAACGCTATTGTATGAACTCCGGTGCTTTCAAGTTTGTCAAGAAATAAGCATATACTTCTTTTATCGGTATAAATATGGGTTCACTTTATTAATTTAAAGCGAACTCATACTTTAAACCCAGTGTGAGGTCTACCCAATCCGGGTTTACAGATCTGATCATTTTTTCTTTCTGGCTTCGCGTAAAGCAGCTCACGGTTTGAAACCTTTTTACGGCTACATCTTCAGAATTCAGTTCTTCAAAATAAATCAAACGGTTTAACTGATCAGAACTGTTAAAAAACAGGTTTGGCATTTGCTGATAAAACTGCAGTGTTTTGACCAGATCGGAGCACATTCCAACGTGCAAACTGTTCCGATTGCGGTCGGTAATAATATACATAATTTTTTTTCCTGTTTTTGCAGCAGAACGAACATTTAAATTTTGCATAACTAAATTTTATTACTAATTTTATGAGCACTAAGGTACTAATAAATTTAGCAATACCAAATTTTATGTCAAAAATTTCATCAAACATTAAATACCTCCGCAAGAAAAAAGGATTAACGCAGCAACTATTTGCAGATCAGCTACATATAAAGCGATCACTGGTGGGTGCATATGAGGAAGACCGGGCAGATCCGAAGTATGAATTACTAAATTTGATAGCAAACTTCTTTGAAATCCCGATAGGCGACTTTATAAATGAAGACATCAACGATAAATATCCGCAGAAACCGAAGACAGAAAATAATAATGTCCGCGTTTTAAGTGTTTCTGTGGACAATAATGAGCGCCAAAATATAGAGTTGGTACCTTATAAAGCCAGTGCCGGTTATTTAAATGGTTATGCTGACCCCGAATTTATCAGCCAGCTGCCAAAATTTCATTTGCCGATGCTGAAACAAGGCACTTACCGGGCTTTTGAAATCACAGGTGATTCTATGCTGCCTGTTTATCCGGGTTCAATTATTGTGGCAGAATATTTAGAAAACTGGTCTGAAATAAAATCCGGAGAAACTTATGTCGTCATCAGCAAAGATGACGGCGTGGTGTACAAGCGTATCGGTAATAAATTCAGATCGAATAAAAAACTAAAACTGGTTTCTGATAATCCGGTTTATGAACCATACGAAATCAGCCCGGAAGATATTTTGGAAGTTTGGAAATCCAAGGCATATATTTCAATGCACTTCCCGGAGCCAACGCCTGACCCGACAATGGAAAGTTTAACCTCTATGATGACGCAAATGCAAAAATCCATTTCCAAGTTGCAGCAAAGCAACAATTAAGTTACATGTTTTTAGTTAAACTACAGGATACTACTTTTATCCAATAAACTTAACAGAAAACGATGAAAAAACTATTATTAATGCTTTGCTTTATAGCAGGCATCACTTCTTTGAGCAAGGCTCAAGGTGGTGGACAACGTAGGTCTCCGGCAGAACAAGCAAAACAATTGCAAACACAATTGAAGCTGTCTGACGATCAAACTACGAAGATCACAAGCATTATGCAAATGCAAAGCACCAAATTGGACAGTATCAGAACGGCTGCAAACGGTGATCGTGATGTCATGAGATCAGGCATGATGTCGGTAAGACAGATGATGACCACCAAAATTAAAGCTGTTTTAACTGCAGATCAATCTGTAGCTTATGATAAAATGATGGCTGAGCGCATGAGCAGAATGCAAAACGGCGGAGGTGCACCACAAAAATAATTTTATCTTTTAGATTTTGAAAAGCGGCCGCAAGCCGCTTTTCTTATTTTGAAGTTGTTTAAACTTTCAAGTCTCCGTTTAAATCTCTACAAAAAAAATATACATGCTTCTTTTACCGGGTAAAAATTGATACTTATGCCAATTTAAATAAATCAAAACCCAATGCCCAACATTTTTTAGGTGATAAAAGAAGTATCAACCCAAAAAAAGCGGTCTGAAAAAAAGCTTAAACAATTTCTTTAAATTAAATTTGGCAAATGAGCCAGGCCAAAGATTTTATTCAAAAAAAACTAACAGAACGTTTGCAGCTTGGCAATTTTAGGGTGCTAAAAACAGCATTAGGTTTGATTGATTTTTGTTCAAACGATTACCTCGGTTTTGCAAAATCAGAACAATTGAAAGCCTTAGTTCAGCAGGAATTGCAAAAATATCCTGATTATTTGAATGGTTCCGGCGGATCCAGATTACTATCCGGCAATACTGCTTTTGCAGAAGAATTGGAACAGCAAATTGCCAACTTTCATCAGGCAGAAGCAGGATTGGTATTTAATTCCGGCTACGATGCCAACTTGGGTTTGTTTTCTTCACTTCCGCAACGTGGCGATACGATTATTGCAGATGAATTGATCCACGCTTGTATCATTGATGGTGCAAGATTGAGTTTGGCTAATCGGTTTTCTTTCAAACATAATAACTTGGAAGACCTGGAAAAAAAACTTAAAAACACTAAAGGGATTTGTTATGTAGCTGTAGAAAGTGTTTATTCAATGGACGGCGATCAGGCACCATTGAATGCAATTATACAATTAACAAAAAAATACAATGCTAATTTAATTGTGGATGAAGCACATGCAACCGGCGTTTTTGGCAGTGGTTTGGTGCAGATGTTAAACTTAGAAAATCAGGTTTTTGCCAGAACAATAACTTTCGGAAAAGCATTGGGTTCGCATGGTGCAATTGTGATCGGCAGTCAAAACTTGCGTGATTATCTCATCAACTTTGCACGTGCTTTCATCTACACTACGGCCCCAAGTTTCCACCAGTTGATGACGACCAAAATGGCTTATCAGCTATTGAAAACTTCGGAAACTGAACAAATCCAATTACAAAATTCAATTAGTTTTTTTAAAAAAGAGCTGCAAAAACAGCATTCGATCCAATTAGTCCCGAGTGATAGCGCGATACAATCTATATTGGTTTCGGGTAATTCAAAAGTGAAAAAAATGGCTGATAACTTGCAAAAAGATGGTTTTGATGTACGGCCAATATTGAGTCCGACGGTTTCGATTGGAATGGAAAGATTGCGTATTTGTATCCACGCTTTTAATACGGAAAAAGAAATTATTAGATTGAGTTTAGCGGTCAGCAATCAGCTTTCGGCCAACAACTATGAACCAGGAACTATAAACCATGAACCAACCTAAACCATTATTTGTAACTGGCATTGGGACCGGCGTTGGCAAAACTTATGTTTCGGCACATTTGGCAGAAAAGATGCAGGCCGATTATTGGAAACCGATACAATCGGGCGATTTAGAATCGTCTGATACAATGAAAGTTAGAAGCCTGGTCAAAAATCCAATTTCAGTTTTCCATCCGGAAGCTTACCGGTTGACGCAACCTTTTTCTCCGCATAAATCTGCTGAATTGGATGGAATTGCAATCGATCAAAAGCAGATTATTTTACCGAAAACGCAAAACCAACTCGTCATTGAAGGTGCTGGCGGATTAATGGTTCCGTTAAATAATGATTTTTTTATGATTGATTTAATTAGCCAATTACAAGCTGAGGTTGTTTTAGTTGTGATGCATTATTTGGGTAGCATCAATCATACTTTGCTTTCTATCGGTATGTTGAAACAATACCATTTACCGATAAATTGTATTGTTTTTAATGGCATAAAAGAAGCATATTCAGAAAATGTAATTAAAAAAAAATATCCTGAATTGAGGTATGAATATTTAGATTGGATGGAGAGCTAATTAGTTTTTGTCATTTCGATCCGAAGGGAGAAATCTTCTTTAAAGCGATTTGGTTTTTTCGATGAAGATTTCTCCCTTTGGTCGATTTCTATGATTTACGCAACTGCTTTTGTATAATTATTTTCGTAGGGCCTGTTTTGGTTGACACAGGCAAAAATGCGTAGGATAAGTTTGTTTCTGACGG